>VOFG01001030.1_pt1 | contig 40001 bp, 64 predicted proteins | sample 5384171 | NCBI WGS metagenome assembly VOFG01 (sample SAMN12384726, study PRJNA508395) | human gut metagenome | isolation source: healthy gut F | host: Homo sapiens
TCCTTCCTGTATGCTCTCTTGTCAATAAAATAAAGCACTGTTAGAAGAATAATCATGTTAAGGAGCAGTATCGGAAAGAATCTTATACTCTCAGAAGAAAGGAACACCTCTTGAAAATCCCATAAGAAGTGGTGGGTCACCGATAGGTGTAAGACTTCCTCCCATATTAGATATAAGGAAAATGAAGAACACCATAATGTGAGCCTTATTTCTTCTCCAAGAATTCATCTTAATAACAGGTCTTACAAGAAGCATTGACGCACCTGTCGTTCCAATCCAGCTTGAAAGAAAGGTTCCTATTCCAAGAAGAATAACATTTACTCTTGGTGAACCAACAAGACTTCCCTCAACTGTTATGTTACCTGCTACGCAGAACAAACCAAAAAGCAGTACAATGAATGTAAGATAATCATTTACCAGACATTCAAGTACAGTCTCTGCTGCTGTTCCAGCACCATACTTAACTGCGAACGGAATTATGAAAAGCAGTGACCAGAATATTACAGCAAATGGTCTGTACTTTTCCCACCATTCTCCTTTTACAAGTGGAATTATGGCTATACACAAAAGCAGACATGCAAATGGTATACAAAGCCATAAAGGCACATTCGTCAGCTCGGCTGCCAGTGCAACCATTGGACAAATATTAAAACTCATAACTTAAGCCTCCGTAAAAAAACCTGTTCCACACACGGAACAGGTAATCTTAATATTAAATTATCTCTGCACATCAAAAGACGAATTCTTCATAAGTCTCTTAATGTGGTCAACACATGTGATATTAGTATCACCTCTGATAGCATGCTTCATTACTGAAGAAGCAACAGCGAAGTTAACAGTATCTTCAGGTGTCATATTGTCCATAAGGGCATAGATAAGTCCTGATGAAAATGCATCGCCACCACCAACTCGGTCTACTATCTCAAAATTAATTGTCTTGCTCTCATAAGTCTCTCCGTTAGTATAATAGAAAGCCTTTAAAGAGTTGTTGCTTCCTGAGTGTACATATCTTACAGTTCTTGCAATAGCTTTCATATGATACTGCTCGTCTATTGCCTTAAATACTCTGTCCATGTCTTTAAATGATGGGTCCATTGTAAGACCGTCTTTAACATCAGTTCCATCTTCTCTGTATACATGGATAGGTTCGATTCCAATAAGCACATCAACATAAGGAAGGTACTTACTAAGAACATCTCTTGCAGTCTCGAATGACCAGAGCGTACTTCTCCAGTTAGGGTCGAAGCTGACAGTAAGTCCCATCTTCTTAGCTGCCTTAACTGCCATATCCATCATCTTACGGCAGTTGTAAGAAAGTGCAGGAGTGATACCGCTAATATGGAGCCAGTCATAATCCTTAAGAATCTCCTCGAAATCAACATCCTTATAGTCGTATTCTGCAAATGCAGAATCAGCTCTATCATATATTACCTGTGAAGGTCTGACAGAAACACCTTCTTCCAGATAATAAAGTCCCATTCTTCCTTCTGATCTTATAATGTGCTTGGTATGCACATGATTAGACTTAAGATAATTAATAGTTGACTTTCCAAGGTCTGAGTTAGGTAATACTGTAAAAATGTTGAATCAACACCAAGGTTTGCAAGGGAAACCGCTACATTTGCCTCTGCTCCGCCATAATTAACTCTGAAATCATGTGTAGTTACAAGTTTTTCATAGTTAGGTGGTGATAGTCTCAACATCAATTCACCAATTGCTATAAATTTCATGTCTTCCTCCAACGTCATAATAGAATAATGGGTATCAAATACCCAGTTTTGCATATTCCAATGACATATTACACCACATTTGTACAAATTGCAAACTTGCATATTACTTTTTTAATAAGATATAATTATTTTATTAATAAGTAAGGTTAAGGTACGTGTTTATGGATATATTTGAGTCTCTGAATTCTGTGCTTGTAGACTTGTTCAATGATATCTTGAACATTGAAGAAAGGGCTCTTATCACAGAAGAATTTAAAGATATTTCTGTTACAGACATGCATATTATAGAGGCAATCGGAATTGAAGAACCTCGTACTATGTCCACAATTTCCAAGTCACTTGGAGTAACAATGGGAACTCTTACAGTTGGAATCAATGGACTTGTCAAGAAAGGCTATGTGATAGGAAAGCGCGGTGAGAAAGACCGCCGTATAGTCTATGCTTCTCTTACAGACAAAGGAATTGCCGCATACAGACATCATGAGAATTTTCACAAGGATATGATTGGACATATCACGAAGGATTTAACAAAAGAAGAAGCCGAGGTTCTCACGAAAACATTTATACGACTGGAAGATTTCTTCCATCAGATTCCATAATAACAATCAGCTTAATAAAGGAGGGGTATTATGCCAGACAACAAGAATTTACTCAATTTAGATGATTTAGCTGATGTATTTGCACAGCTTAACGATATTGAAGACGCGCCAAAGAACTTACTGAGGAAGAAAAAAGCTTCCAGCGCAGATATGAAGAGATAATCAAGAAACATAAGAATAATAATTAACCAAATGAATCTAAACGACTGTCCAAGATATTCAAAGGCAGTCGTTTTTTATATGTGTTATAACGCAAATCCCCGTTAATATAGATTATACCTTGTAATATTCATATTTATTCATATATAACATATTGAAACAGCCACCCGCGGGGAAACCCAAGGGTGGCTGTTCCATCTTATATGAAAGTGTTTGAAAGAAAAAAGCTTATTCATTGGCTGTGATACATGCTGTCTTATAGACAAATGTTACACTTCCGGCTTTGTCATCTGACTTGCCCAAGAATGAATTGTATTCCTGACCTGCCTTAACTACCGCCTTGATTGTATCAACGGCTGTCTGTGCGTCTGAGTCTACAAGCTTTGTGATAGGCTCTATTGCTTCACTGTTAAACTGTGACATTCCATCCTTTAATGTAATTGCACCTTCGTTTAACTGTGTAACTCCGTCTGCAAGTGTTCCTGAGCTGTCCTTTAATGTAGCTGTTCCATCTGCAAGCTGTGAAGCTCCGCTCTTTAATGTATCATTATTAGCTGTAAGCTGTGAAAGTCCGCTCTGAAGGACTGCTGTTCCTTCCTTCTGAAGTTTTCCTGCATTAAAATTCAACGCATATAAGCTTGAGCAGAGAGTTCCTTCCTTGTAAGTTGAGAATGAACCAACTGACATGCTGAGTGTGTTAAGACCTGTACTTAATGTTCCAAGTCCTGCCTTTAAGCTGCTTAGAACCAGCACTTAACTGTCCTGCACCTGTGCTTAACTGGTCAATTCCTGCTTTAAGCTGTGTTGCCCCAGAATTAGCTGACTTAATTCCCTCATTAAGTGAAGTCATACCATCAAAATATCCGGCATCTTCAAGAGATGATAATGTTGTATTGCAATTGTTATATGCCTGATAAGCCTGTGAAAGTCCGCTTGTCATTGTAACAATCTGCTCATCTGCCTTAGAACTTACTGTCGCTTCATCAAGCTGTCCGCCTGCTGCTGCACTTTACAGTAGCAGCAACTACCTGCTTAACAGATGCATAGTTCTGTAATATATAACCTGTTGCCAATGCGTACTGTGTCTTACTTGTTACATCAGGTGTCTGTGATATACCAGACTGTGCCATAGGCTGCTTGCTATTACTGCCTGCTGCTGTGGTGTTGCAGAATTAGGATTAATTCCCTGACTCATGCATGTTACTGCAAATGCTACTTTATAGAAACTTCCATAAGCTGTGCTATAACTTTCTGTTGCCTTTGTCTTTCCAGCTTCAAGATCAGTCTTTAACTTATTAGTTCCTGCTGCAAGCTGGTCAGAACCAGCTTCAAGTTTTTGTAAGACCGCCTGATAATGTATCTACCCCAGTAACAAGCGCTCCAGCACCAGATAAAGCACTGTCAATTCCTGCATCAAGTGTTACAGCACCTGCTGCCAGATCACTTGCCCCTTTAGCTGCAGAAGCAACACTGCTGTCAAGATTGTTATCCTTAAGAGTATTGTAAAGAGTTCCGATTCCGTCAGCATATGTCTTCATGTTGTCATTAAGTGAAACTGAACCCTCATATGCACTTGCGCCATCTGCGTATGCATATATACCATCCTTAAGAGAAGAAGCACCTGTATTTAACTGGTCAACACCATCAGTAAGTGCTGGAATTGCATCACTTAACTGCTGTGTTCCATCCTGTAATGTAACCGTTCCGTCTGCAAGCTGTGTTCTTTGCATCATCTAATGAAGCAACAGTTTTCTTTAAATCATCTAAAGTAATGTCATCAGCATTCATATCTGAAAGAAGATTAGATGTTGCAACAGACATTGTCATATCAAGCGAGAAATTCTTAACATCTGCTGTTAATTCAAAATACTCAGGAATATCAAGGTCAAGTGACTTATCATTAAACTTAAGATTCATAGTATCCTTAAGTCCTGGCATTGTCATACCGACTGCCACAATATTATCACCGACCTTAGTAAGCTTACCATTAGTAACCTCAACATTTGAGAATACATCTGTTGGAAGCATCATGCCTGTAATCATTGTAAATGGTACGGCAACTGTCTGCTTTTTACCATTAATTGTTACAGTTTTCTTCTGATTATTAGTGTAATCAAAACGTATTGTAACCTTTCCGCTCTTTCCAGCCAGGTCTTCCGGCTTAATTTCCTTGCCATCAAGCTTGTAAGTAACCTTCATTGTTACTGGCGCATTTTCACTTGACTCAGTCTTATTAAGAGTCTCATTGCCGTTAGCGTCTGTAATCTTTTCGTTGACAGTGATGTGATTCTTGTTACCTGAAGCGTCATTGAATACATAAACAGTTTCCTGTCTTGTGTTAGTTGCAAGTGTGCTCTTGTTAGACACTGCAAGTTCATTAGTTATTGCCTGTGTAATCGTAGCCTCTGTACTGCCTCTTCGCCATCTCTGTTACATAAGCTGTATCTGTTCCTGTTGTTGGCTGTCTTAGCTTTTACCCAACAAGACTTGCCGCAGTAAGAACAACACACATTAAAACTGAACTATATCTGAATAAATTCTTCTTTACCATAATAAATCCTCCTAATTTAATTCTGACTGTTCTTCTTTGGCTTGAAGCCTAAACTTGTATGAATAATCACCTTATCAAGCAATACAAAAAGTGATGGAAGAACAAATATAACAACAAACATACTGATGATTGCACCTCGTGCCATAAGTGTACAAAGTGAAGCAATCATATCAACACTGGCTATCATACCTACACCAAATGTTGCTGCGAAGAAACCAAGTGCGCTGACAATAATAGATGGAATAGATGTTCCAAGTGCTATTGATATAGCCTCTTTCTTAGAGTTACCAGCAGCTCTTTCTCTCTTATATCTTGTAGTCATAAGAATTGCATAATCGACTGTCGCACCAAGCTGAATAGTTCCGATTACTACCGAAGATATAAATGGTATCGTTGTTCCTGTATAATATGGAATACCCATATTAACAAATATAGCAAATTCAATAGCGCAACCAGAATAACCGGAAGAGATATTGACTTCAATACGAAGAAAATAATAAAGAATATCGCAACAATTGAAACTGCACTAACTGTCTTGAAATCCTTATCAGTAATAGTGATAAGATCCTTAGTACAAGGAGCTTCTCCAATTACCATAGATTTAGCATCATACTTCTTTGCAATCGCATCAACCTTATTAATCTGGTCATTGATTTCATCAGAAGCAATTGTGTAATTAGTTGATACCATCATAATCTGGTATTCATCACCCTTAAGCTCTGAAACAAGCGAATCAGGAAGCATTTCCGTAGGTATTTCTCCACCGAGTGCTGAGTCAATACTTAATGCAAATGAAATTCCATCCAGATCATTTACCTCATTCATCATTGCATTAGAATCCTCTGCTGAAAGATTACTGTCTGCAAGAATCATATATATAGAATTAGTTCCGTCAAAGTTCTCGGCAAGCATCTTGTTAGCCTGCGAACAGTTAAGCTTCTCTGGAAGTGTATCGGACAAATCATAGTAAACCTTAGTATTGTTATATCCATAGATTGCCGGGCCAAGAAGCAAAGACGAATATTATAAGGAATATCCATGAATGATTAACAATCCATCTTGCCGGCTTATCAAAATTCGGCATAATCTCTCTATGCATTGTTTTCTCAAGAGCCTTGTCAAATGTAAGAATAAAGGAAGGGAGTATTGTAACACAACCAATAACACCTAATACAACACCCTTTTGCCATAACAACACCAAGGTCAAGACCAAGTGTAAAGCTCATAAAGCAGAGTGCTATGAATCCTGCAACTGTTGTTATGGAAGAACCAACAACTGATGTTAGTGTATTCCCAATAGCAACCGCCATAGCTTCGTGATGATCATCCGGGGTTTCTTCCTTAGCTTCCTTGTAACTGTGCCATAAGAATATAGAATAATCCAGAGTTACACCAAGCTGAAGTACCGCTGCCAGTGCTTTCGTTATGTATGAAACCTCACCTAAGAAATAATTAGAACCAAGGTTATACACGATTGCCATACCTATACTTAACATAAAGAATACTGGTACAAAGGAATGAATCCATAAATATAGCAAGTACGATACATACAAGAACAACCGCTAAAGTACATAAAAAGGAGTCTCCTTTTCTGCCATTGTCTTAGTATCTGTAACTACAGCAGACATACCGGCAATATAACACTGATTATCCGTAACATCTCTTACTTCCTGAATAGCCTTCATTGTATCGTCACTTGATGTTGTATCATCAAAGAATATTGCAAACAACGTAGCTCCTGAATCCTCATTTTCAAAATAAGAACGGAACTTATCAGGAAGAATTTCTGAAGAACATCATCTCCTACTATTCCACTATAAGAGATAACTGACGCTACATGGTCAACCCCTCAACCTTCTTTACCAACTTAGAAACATTTGACTTATTCATTCCGTCAACGACGACCATTGCATAAGCGCCCTTTCCGAAATCATCAAGCAAAATGTCCTGTCCCTGCATAGTGTCGATATCACTTGGCAGATAATACAGGATATCGTAATTAACCCTGGTATTAAAGTAACCAAGAACTGATGGAATCAACAGCAGGAAGCTAAGAACCAGAATTGGAATTCTTAACTTAACAACAACTTTTCCAAACTTTTTCATATAAATAACCACGCCTTTCTGTAAGATGCAAATGCCAACAACCCTTAGTCATATAAGTATTCATGTCTTTAACAAATATGACCGATAGTCATTTTCAATTTCAGTTGACATTATAGCACCTCAAAACACATAGTCAATAGAAAATTGACCAAAAAGTCATTTTAATATTTATTTTATAATTGGATTGGTGTATAATGTATTTATAAATGAGTTGGCATGGTAATCAATTTCAGGCACGCTTGCGCTGCTTGTCGCTCACAGCGGACACTAAACTCGTTGCAGTTCCTGCAACTTGTTAAGTGCCGGTGGCTCCAAAGCACCTGAAATCAATTACCATACCAACTCATAATACACACTATAACCAACTAATAATTAACACTAATAAAGGTGAGTGATTGATATGGGAAAGCTTGAAGCTAACAAACAACAGAAACTTACTTCTCTGCTGAATACTGCATTTAATCTCTTTACTACCCAGGGGGTTACGAAGACTTCTATTGCGGAAATTTCTCAGAAAGCAGGTATTGCTAAGGGTACATTTTATCTGTACTTTAAGGACAAGTATGATATAAGAAACCGTCTTATATCACATGAATCAAGTAAATTATTTAAGAATGCCGTCGCTGATTTAGAAGAATTTTCTATAGAGAAGGACGAACCGTTAGGTTTCGAAGAAAAATAATATTTATAATTAATCATATTGTAGATGAACTGAATTCTAATCAGACTCTTCTCACATTTATATCAAAAAAACCTTAGCTGGGGAATCTTCAAAGGAAGCTCTCACAACTAAGGTTGCATCTGATGATATTAACTTTAAAGATGTATATTATGAAATGATTAACGCTGAGGATATCTCACTTGAAGAGCCTGAAATAATGCTCTTCCTTATTGTTGAGCTTGTAAGTTCAACTTGCTACAGCGCAATTCTTTATAAAGAACCTGCTGACATAGATACAATTAAGCCTTATCTTTTCAAGACAGTACGTGCAATCATCAAAGAGCACACTATCCGGTAGCTGCTTACGCTTTCCCTTCAAGCTCCTGGTATATATCCCTTTTGACACACCCCTGTCCTTTGCCGCAGCTTTCATGGCTTCTTTCTTATCCATGCCCTGCGACATATACATCTTCACATGTTCTGCCACACTCATGTTTTCCCACTGCTTTCTTGCCTCGGCTTTTAACTGCTCACGGCTTTTACCGGCAATCACAAGCACATATTCGCCTCTCGGCTCATTATTTTCATAATATTCACATGCAGATTCAAGCGTGAATTCCATCAATTCTCATATCTCTTGGTAAGTTCCTTACATATAGTAATCTGTCTGTCACCGCCAAGCGTATCTTGTAGTTCCGCAAGTGTCTTAGTAAGTCTGTGCGGTGCTTCATATATAATCATAGTCCTTGTTTCACATGCTAACTCTGCAAGAACTTCTTTTCTCTCATTCTTATCCGCTGGTAAAATGCTTCAAATGCGAATCTTCTTGTCTCGCGTCCTGACATTGTAAGCGCTGTTATGCATCGCTGCCGGTCCCGGAAGTGAAGTAACCCTGATACCTGCTGCCCTGCATTGCTTTACAAGCTCCTCACCAGGATCCGATATTCCCGGAGTTCCTGCATCAGTAATTACAGCCACATCCATTCCACCTAATATTTTATCAACAAGAACCTTTGCCTTATCATACTTATTAAATTCATGATAGCTTGTCATAGGTGTCTTTATTTCAAAATGATTAAGCAGCTTAATACTGTTTCTTGTATCCTCTGCTGCAATCAGGTCTGCTTCTGAAAGCACACGCAAAACCCTGTAAGTAATATCCTCAAGATTACCAATAGGCGTTGCACACAGATACAGCATACCCGGTCCGTCTTTCTTTACATTTTTTCATTATCCATAATAAACCTCTATCTATTCATACATTTTTAGAAGCGCATCAGTGTAAGTACCGTCCGTCTTGTATACAATAAGCGGTTCTTCAACAATAAGCTGGGAATTACCTCCCTTAACCGCTTCTATAAGCACCATATTGGCAGCCTTATTCACATAAGGATACACCAGCCTCATTCTCTTCGGCTCAAGATGATACTTTCTCATAGTGTCAAATATATCAACAAGTCTGTTCGGTCTGTGAACCATATACATTTTCCCTTTAGATTTAAGACAACGGCTTGCTTCCCTTATAACATCATCAAGACTACACAGAAGCTCATGTCTTGCAATTGCCTTGGCACTGTCCGGATTAACAATACCGTGATTTTCATTCATATATGGCGGATTGCTCGTCACAACATTAAAAGAAGCTTCCCCAAATATAGTGGAAGCTTCCTTTATATCACCCCTTAACAACACTGATTCTGTTCTCAAGATGATTAAGCTCCACATTTCTTCTGGCAAGCTGCGCGCTTCCCTCCTGAATCTCAAGAGCACTATATGTGCTACCTGGATTCTTAGACTGCATAAGCACCGGAATAATACCATTACCGGTACCCATGTCCAGCACCCTGTCTTTCTTCCCTGCCCTGGCATAAGTAGACAACAGCACTGCGTCCATTCCAAAACAAAAATATCTGTATTCTGTATAAGCTTTAGTCCATCTCTCATCAAATCATCAATTCGTTCATTAATCATCACTAATATGGGCTTTTCCTTCTTTTTCTTTCTAATTCCTCAAGTGCCTTAAGTTCCTTATCATCATCAATGCGGACCTTATCAAATCTTCTTTTTCTCTTAAAACGAAGCTCCTCAACCGGATATTCCTTAAGTTCCTTTTCGTCATTATCATGAGTTATTAATACCTTAACTCTCTGCCTTAAAACATTGACACTTGAAACCTCACCAACCAGTTTATCTGGTGTAGTAACAGAATCTCCCACATTAGGCAGATGACTATTTAATTCCTCATATGTATCCTGCTCATTCTTTAAACAACACATAAGTCGTCCACACACACCTGAAATCTTAGTTGGATTAAGTGACAGATTCTGCTCCTTAGCCATCTTAATAGATACCGGATTGAATTCTGGTAAAAATGTGGCACAACATAAAGGTCTTCCGCAGGAACCAATTCCACCAAGAATCTTAGTCTCATCCCTTACTCCAATCTGTCTTAATTCAATTCTTGTCTTAAATACTGCAGCAAGATCCTTAACAAGCTCTCTGAAATCAATTCTTCCATCAGCAGTAAAATAGAACAGCACCTTATTATTGTCAAATGTATACTCAGCCTTAATAAGCTTCATGTCAAGATTATGCTTTGCAATCTTCTCAAGACATATCTTAAATGCTTCTTTTTCCTTTTCTCTGTTTTTTAATTCTCTTTCATCATCTTCTGGTGTTGCAAACCCTTATAATTGCCTTTAGAGGCTGGATAACCGCTGTATCTTCAACTTCTCTTTCACCTAGAACAACCTGTCCATATTCAACTCCTCTGGCAGTCTCAACAATAACATGCTGTCCTGTTTCGACTGAATATTTCCCAGGTGCAAAAAAATATATCTTTCCAACCTGTCTGAATCTAACTCCAACAACTTTAGTCATCTATACTCTCCATTCTATGAATTTTCCTTAATCGCCATAATAAGCAATTCTATAACCAGATCAAAATTAACATTTGCCTGAAGTCTGACCTTAACCCTGTCAATAGAATTAATAATATCCTGTAAACCTTCATATGACATAGTCTGTGCCTGACTCTTTATCAGTGTCATCTGGTCATTAAATATGAGCAGATTAGTATCATTCGTACTCTTAAACATAAGTACATCCCTGTACCACATAAGCATAAGGTCAAGGTAATCATCAATAGTCAGCTTATAATTGGTAACTCTTTTTCACCGATGTCATAATATCAGTCGAATCCATATCCTTAGCATTCTTAATAACGTCCATTACATCACGTCTTAACTCTGCAAACTCAGTAGATTCGACCATAGTCATTGCCCTGCCGATTCGTCCAGCTGCAAATCTTGCTGCAAATTTACACTCGTAATCACCGATATTATCATAGTGGTCTTTAAGATATTTAATAACTACATCATCCTTGAGTGGCTTAAGATCAAGCACAACGCATCTTGACAGAATAGTCTGTAAGAAAACATCCGGATTATTAGCAAGAAGAATAACAATTCCATAAGCCGGTGGCTCTTCAATTGTCTTAAGCATTGCATTCTGTCTGCAACAGTAAGCTTGTCTGCTTCATCAATAATGTATATCTTGTAAGGACTGCTGTAAGGCTTAATCTGCATATCCGATACAAGCTGGTCTCTTATATCATCAACACCAATACTTCCCGGCTTCTCATGTCCAACCCAGATAATATCCGGCTGGTTCCTGCCTGCTGCCTGCACACAGGAATGGCACACCCCACAAGGCTCAACTCCGCCCGCCTCACACTGCAGTGTCTGTGCAAATGTGCTGGCAATAAGCTTCTTTCCTGAACCAAGTCCTCCGCTGATTACATAAGCATGAGATACCTTTCCCATAGATATTGCACTCTGCAAATGTTCTTTAATAGTCTCATATCCATATATGTCTGAAAAATTACCCATACTTATTCCTCTTTTCATTACTTATCTGTAATATTATAACACATATTGCTCCTATGTTGAAATATCTAATAACAATCCCCTTATATCATCAATAGCTCCAACTATTGCAAGATGATCCTTTTCATCTTTTACCAGTTCTCTAGCAAGATTATCAAGATTCTCATCTACCATCTTAACAATTCCATACACCCTGTGTCTTCCTCTCCTGTCAAGAAAGTTCTCTCTTGAAAACTTGTGCGAACGGTTTACAACTTCATTTAGGAATCCCTTAACAAGCTCTCTGTACTTCTTCATATCTCTTATATCCATATGCTTTGCAATCTTTTCACCCTGCTCGGTAATTTCCTGCATCATATTTCCCAGTTTTTCCTGAAGGTCTTTCTCCTCAATATTGCTAATCAGTGTAAACTTAAAACTATCATCTGATTTTTCCTGTGCTTTAACCGGGTGGTCTGATTAGCCGGTGCTATATCTTTAACCTTAATATCCATACATACCTCCTAATATGGCACTCTTAACTTCACTAATGCAATCCTCTAACTCTCCATTATTGCTAAATCTTCTTGTAATACCAGCTTTAGCAATATTCTCTTCTGAAAAATCCTCACTGTCTGCAAGAAATCTTCTGCACATTTCCTCATAGTGTGGATTATCCTGTTTCTGTTCTCTGTGGATAGCCCTTGTGAGTCTCAATCCATCTTCTACTTCAATGTATATCGGCATAATATGCTGTTTTCCATAGAATTCACAGAATTTATCATACGCTTCAAGCGTTCCTATAACCAGATACCTGTTACCACTGTTAAGGTCAATCTGTCCGTCATCAGCTGTAAAATACTTCCACACACCATACACAGTATTATATTCTCTCAGTTCAACAATCCTGCCGCTCTCCTGCATCTTAACAGCTGTCTCATCATTTACAAAAAAAATACTCAACCCCATCGGTCTCCCCGGCTCTCATTGGTCTTGTTGTATACAATATAACAGTATTAAGCTTCAGACTTTCATCTTCAATTAGGTTTTTATATATCTTATCCTTGCCGGACGCGCTTTTTCCCATAATAAATGCTATCTCAGGCATCTTATCTTTCCTTCCTTAAGACCGGGTACTTCCAGCCCGGCATTTATCGCACTCTTAATAATTCTGCATACATCACCGGTAATCCGCTCGCCTACATTAACAACAGGCATTCCCGGTGGGTATATAAGAACCGATGACATACTTATTCTACCACATATATCAGGTGAATTAACAGATAAATCTTCATATCCATTTTCATCCATTAAATCAATTGCATCTGCCGGACACATACATACTTCCGGCTTGTTGTTAATCGCATACCTAAGCTTTCCCCTACATCATTTTCACTGTCTTTGCTTTCAACTTTCCAGCTTTCATCAATCTCCTTCAATGCACTAAGAAATCTGTCATAATACTCCTGTTTATCAGCAACTGAAGTCATTGCAATAACATATTTAAATGATGCCATCTCAAAAAGCTGCACCTTATATTCATCCAATAACCTGTCATATAGGTACTTTCCATCATCACATATAAGAATAATCTTAGAAATATCATCACTATCCATCAATCTTATATTATTAAGTTTTGCAATATTTTCTCTTAAATTCTTAAGTCTGTTTATATATTCCTTAAAAATATAATCTCCCTGCCCTTCAATAATTCCCATACACCTGTCAATACTCGCCATAAGAATATATGAGGGCTGGTTGTCTGATATATATTCCAAAATCTTTCCACTTTATCATAATCTACATAATTTCCAGAAATATGTAGAAGTGCAGTCTGTGTAAGTGCCGGTAATGTTTTATGAATACTGTTAATTACAATGTCAGCCCCAGCTTTTACTGCCGACTCTGGAAATTCCTCACTGAATTCAAAATGTGCCCCATGCGCTTCATCAACTATAAGTGGTATTCCTTTTTCATGCAGATAACTGGCAATCTCCCTTACCTCTGACACAACACCTTCATAAGTCGGAGAAGTTATAATAACCGCCTGTGCATCCCTGTTATTTTCAACACATTTTCTAATCTGTTCTAATGATAGTCCTCTGTATATTCCTGTATCATTATCAACCTCCGGTATAACATATACTGGCTCTAACTGTGCCATAATCAATGCATTATACACTGACACATGACAGTTTCTTGCAACGATAATCTTTCCTTTTCTTTTCGTCGCACCGCATATAGCTGATAATATTCCTGCTGTACTTCCATTTACAAGCATCAGTGTTTTATCTGCTCCATACAATTTTGCTGCCCTGTCAGACGCATTTTTAATAATACCATCCGCATTATGCATATTATCAAATCCATCAATCTCGGTAATATCAAGTTCTGAAGTACTTGCATATTCAGTATTGCGCTTTCCTCCCGGCATATGCATCGGCACATAACCAGCTTTTGAATACTCTTCAAGTTTTTCCAGAATATCTATATTTCCCATCAATACAACTCCATTATCTCTTATTCTGTAAACATAAGCTTTTACTGTTACTTCATCATGGCTTCCAATTGCATCTGTAACTTCATACTTAATATCATAAGTACCTGTCTGGTCAAATGTATATCTTCCAACAGTCACAATCTTTGCAGTAATATCATTACCACAAGTATCAGTTGCAGTAACCCCTGTCATTACATCTATACTCTGACCAATCTTTGTCTGAATGTCCTTTGCCCCTTCTATCTTAGCACTATAAGCATTCCACGGATTATTCTCGTCAGGGTCTGTAGGATCCCAGCCTGCATAAGCACTGTCCTCTGGAATCTTTATAGCATCCGGCTTACCAAGTGGTCCAGGATTAACTGCATCAGCATCTATAGTTACACCTGTTCCCGATGGACAGTTATCATATATCCACTTTACATCCCTAACGCACATTCTAACGCATCCAAGAGAAGCATAATCACCAAGCTTATTGTACTGTCCATCCTCCAGATCACCCTTATTCATTGAATAATATGGAACAGAATGGAACAGATAACCTCCACTTATTCTGAATGCATAACGTCCATAAGTACCATCAACCATATATCCCCATTCGTACTTATCTGATGTTACATAATTCTCACCCACAATAGTTTCGTCGCCTGCTTTTCCACATGATGTTGCAAATGCTTTGACTGGTATAGTGTATTCTCCATTCTCATCAATCCCATACACTGTAGCACAGTTAGCAGCTCTGTTTACTTTAATAAAATATGGAAGATAAACTCCTTCTGGTGCAATGTATTCTTGTTCTTTTGATTCAGGCTCTTTATTATCAATCCACACAACTTCCCTTGCCGCTGTTGTCTCTTCTGTTGAAACAACTGTCTGTTCATCATTACTCCCATGATTATCATCCTGTTTTTCCTTATTATAATGAGACAACATAATTCCAGCAGTTACTGCTCCTGCAATAGCAATCACAACAACAGCAATAAATATAACAAGTGTCAGATTTCTCCTGAACCATGACTTTCTTCTTTTTAAATATTTATAATTAATGTTTCCTTTTGACATAATATCCTCCTTTGTCCATTACAAAAAAATAATATGTGTTTATAAATGTTTTTAACGCAAAAAAAAGCTGTTTCATCACGAAACAGCTTTAAGTGCCTAGAACCGGAATCGAACCAGTGACACGAGGATTTTCAGTCCTCTGCTCTACCGACTGAGCTATCTAGGCTTAGTAGCGGGGACAGGATTTGAACCTGTGACCTTCGGGTTATGAGCCCGACGAGCTTCCGAGCTGCTCTACCCCGCGGCATTCACTATATATATTATGTTAAATAGATGTAAAATATACATCAAAGTGGGCGGAGAAGGATTCGAACCTTCGAAGGCAGTGCCAGCAGATTTACAGTCTGTCCCCTTTGCCACTCGGGAATACCTGTGACCCTCTGCTTGATAAGGCAGATGCTCTCCCAGCTGAGCTAAGACCCCATATATAATTGTGAGCTGTTTCCAGCAAGTTATCATCTGGGAAATGATAACAACGACCCGGATGGGGTTCGAACCCACGACCTCCGCCGTGACAGGGCGGCGCTCTAACCAGCTGAGCCACTATACTAATCGCTTTCGCAATTAAGAGATAAACTCTTTTGAAAGCTTGCTCCTTCAAAACTGCACATTAAATATATCATATCATATCTGTCTTTGCAAATACTTTTTTCATCCGATTACTCTTAAGAATAACTCTCTTTGTTCTATCCAAACCGTCTTAACCTTTTTCTTGGTTAAGCCCTCGACCTATTAGTACGGATCAGCTCCACATGTCACCACACTTCCACCTTCTGCCTATCTACCTCGTCGTCTTCAAGGGGTCTTACTAACTTATGTTATGGGATATCTCATCTTGAGGGGGGCTTCACGCTTAGATGCCTTCAGCGTTTATCCCGTCCCGACTTGGCTACCCGGCTATGCATTTGGCAATGCAACCGGTGCACCAGAGGTCAGTCCATCCCGGTCCTCTCGTACTAAGGACAGCTCCTCTCAGATATCCTACGCCCACGCCGGATAGGGACCGAACTGTCTCACGACGTTCTGAACCCAGCTCGCGTACCGCTTTAATGGGCGAACAGCCCAACCCTTGGGACCCACTACAGCCCCAGGATGCGATGAGCCGACATCGAGGTGCCAAACCACTCCGTCGATGTGAACTCTTGGGAGTGATAAGCCTGTTATCCCCAGGGTAGCTTTTATCCGTTGAGCGATGGCAATCCCACTTTCATACCACCGGATCACTAAGTCCTACTTTCGTACCTGCTCCACCCGTCGGTGTCGCAGTCAAGCTCCCTTCTGCCTTTGCGCTCTTCGAATGGTTTCCAACCATTCTGAGGGAACCTTTGAGCGCCTCCGATACTCTTTCGGAGGCGACCGCCCCAGTCAAACTCCCCACCTGACATTGTCCCCCGCCCGGGTCACGGGCGCAGGTTAGAAACCCAGTACTGCAGGGGTGGTATCCCAACATCGACTCTGATGCATCTGGCGACACATCTTCTCAGTCTCCCACCTATCCTGTACATGCAATACCGAACCCCAGTATCAAGCTAGAGTAAAAGCTCCATGGGGTCTTTCCGTCCTGGCGCGGGTAACCAGCATCTTCACTGGTATTTCAATTTCACCGGGTGTGTTGTTGAGACAGTGCCCAAATCATTACGCCTTTCGTGCGGGTCGGAACTTACCCGACAAGGAATTTCGCTACCTTAGGACCGTTATAGTTACGGCCGCCGTTTACTGGGGCTTAAATTCAATGCTTCACCTTGCGATTAACATCTCCTCTTAACCTTCCAGCACCGGGCAGGCGTCAGCCCATATACCTCACCTTTCGGTTTTGCATAGACCTGTGTTTTTGCTAAACAGTTGCTTGGGCCAGTTCTCTGCGGCTCCATCTCTGGAGCACCCCTTCTCCCGAAGTTACGGGGTCATTTGCCGAGTTCCTTAACAATGCTTCTCCCGCCGGCCTTAGGATTCTCTCCTCATCCACCTGTGTCGGTTTACGGTACGGGTACATCAAACACTATAGCGGCTTTTCTCGACACAAGCTCCACATGCTTTCGCTACTTTGGTTCGCTCCACATCGCGCCCTCGAGTTGACAGACGGATTTGCCTATCTGTCCTCTGCTGCGCTTGTACCGGACTTTCCTTTTCCGGCTCATGCTTCCCTCATGTGTCCCCACATTTCTGATTTGATGCAGTACAGGAATTTCAACCTGTTATCCATCGACTACGTCTTTCGACCTTGCCTTAGGCCCCGACTTACCCAGGGCAGATCAGCTTTACCCTGGAAACCTTAGATATTCGGCCTTGAAGATTCTCACTTCAATCTCGCTACTCATTCCGGCATTCTCTCTTCAAGACAGTCCACCATTCCTTTCGGTATGGCTTCGTTCCGTCTTCAATGCTCCTCTACCAATTCAAAAGAATTCCTAAGCTTCGGTGTTGTGTTTTAGCCCCGGACATTTTCGGCGCAGGACCTCTCGACTAGTGAGCTATTACGCACTCTTTTAATGTGTGGCGCTTCTGAGCCAACATCCTAGTTGTCTTCGAAATCCCACATCCTTTTCCACTTAACACACACTTTGGGACCTTAGCTGTAGGTCTGGGCTCTTTCCCTTTTGACCACCCAACTTATCTCGTGCAGTCTGACTCCCTGGCATCATCTGTCCGCCATTCGCAGTTTGATATTCTTCGGTAGGCTTTGACGCCCCCTAGGAAATTCAGTGCTCTACCTGCGGCAGACTAACCAGAGGCTAGCCCTAAAGCTATTTCGAGGAGAACCAGCTATCTCCGGGTTCGATTGGAATTTCTCCCCTATCCACACCTCATCACCACCCTTTTCAACGGATGTGTGTTCGGACCTCCATTGCCTTTTACGGCAGCTTCAACCTGGACATGGATAGATCACCCGGTTTCGGGTCTATGATAAGCGATTCAACCGTGCTTTTAACACTCGCTTTCGCTTCGGCTCCGGACCTTAAGTCCTTAACCTTACCACTCATCATAACTCGCCGGACCGTTCTACAAAAAGTACGCCGTCGCACTTTCGTGCTTCGACAGCTTGTAAACACAGGGTTTCAGGTTCTCTTTCACTCCCCTCCCGGGGTCCTTTTCACCTTTCCTTCACAGTACTATGCGCTATCGGTCACTGAGTAGTATTTAGCCTTACGGAGTGGTCTCCGCTCATTCCCACAAGGTTTCACGTGTCTCGTGGTACTCTGGATCCTGCCATGCTGCTTTCGATTTCGGATACGCGGCTTTCACGCTTTTTCGCCGGACTTCCCAGACCGTTCTCCTATCAATTGCAGATCAATTATGCAGTCCTAACCCCAAAGGATAAATCCTCTGGTTTGGGCTCTTTCCCTTTCGCTCGCCGCTACTCAGGGAATCGATGTTTCTTTCTCTTCCTCCGGGTACTTAGATGTTTCAGTTCCCCGGGTTCCCCTCATACACTATGTATTCATGTATGAGTACGCAAGGTCTTCTTGCGTAGGTTTCCCCATTCAGAAATCTGCGGGTCAATGGATATTTGCTCCTTACCGCAGCTTATCGCAGCTTATCACGTCTTTCGTCGGCTCTCAGTGCCTAGGCATCCACCCTGTGCTCTTTATAGCTTAACCTTATAATGATGTATAGCGTTACATCATTCGGTTTTTGGTTGATTTCTCAACCTTGGTTTGTTTCTTGGTTTGACATTTACTTTTAGTATATGTCGCACCTCGGATGTCTAAACATTATTTAAAACAATGTTTTATAAGATATTTTAATATGCAGTTTTCAAAGAACAATTATCATGTGAGTATTCTCACACTCTGACTAGTTTGACTAGTCATCAGGTAGTAGGAACTTTTCCTGCTATCTCATCGCTAATCAAGCTTTTATATATAAACACCGGAAAGCTTCTTCTTTCGCTTTCTAGTGATTTTTAATTAACCCGCTAAAGCTTTTTTAATTAAATCTGGCAGCCACCTATTTTTCCATACCGTCTCCAGCATAGTATCTTCGGTACTGCTTAAGGCTTAACCATCGTGTTCGGGATGTGTACGGGTGTTTCCCTAAGCGTATCGCCACCAGAAGCTTCATATCTGTGACTCTGTCACAGCAGTCATCCTTGATGACTCAATAGAAAGACAACCTTTACTTTTTCTTCCTTAGAAAGGAGGTGATCCAGCCGCACCTTCCGATACGGCTACCTTGTTACGACTTCACCCCAGTTATCAAACCTGCCTTCGGCGGCTCCTTCTTACGTTAGGTCACCGACTTCGGGCATTTTCGACTCCCATGGTGTGACGGGCGGTGTGTACAAGACCCGGGAACGTATTCACCGCAGCATTCTGATCTGCGATTACTAGCGATTCCAGCTTCATGTAGTCGAGTTGCAGACTACAATCCGAACTGAGAAGTTATTTTTGTGATTTGCTTGGCCTCACGACTTCGCTTCACTTTGTTCCGCCCATTGTAGCACGTGTGTAGCCCAAGACATAAGGGGCATGATGATTTGACGTCATCCCCACCTTCCTCCAGGTTATCCCTGGCAGTCTCCCTAGAGTGCCCATCTTACTGCTGGCTACTAAGGATAGGGGTTGCGCTCGTTGCGGGACTTAACCCAACATCTCACGACACGAGCTGACGACAACCATGCACCACCTGTCACTCTTGTCCCGAAGGAAAGGACACATTACTGTCCGGTCAGTGGGATGTCAAGACTTGGTAAGGTTCTTCGCGTTGCTTCGAATTAAACCACATGCTCCACCGCTTGTGCGGGTCCCCGTCAATTCCTTTGAGTTTCATTCTTGCGAACGTACTCCCCAGGTGGAATACTTATTGCGTTTGCTGCGGCACCGAAGCCCTTATGGGCCCCGACACCTAGTATTCATCGTTTACGGCGTGGACTACCAGGGTATCTAATCCTGTTTGCTCCCCACGCTTTCGAGCCTCAGTGTCAGTTACAGTCCAGTGAGCCGCCTTCGCCACTGGTGTTCCTCCTAATATCTACGCATTTCACCGCTACACTAGGAATTCCACTCACCCCTCCTGCACTCTAGCCTTACAGTTTCAAAAGCAGTTCCGGGGTTGAGCCCCGGATTTTCACTTCTGACTTGCATGGCCACCTACACTCCCTTTACACCCAGTAAATCCGGATAACGCTTGCTCCATACGTATTACCGCGGCTCGCTGGCACGTATTTAGCCGGAGCTTCTTAGTCAGGTACCGTCACTATCTTCCCTGCTGATAGAGCTTTACATAACGAATTACTTCTTCACTCACGCGGCGTCGCTGCATCAGAGTTTCCTCCATTGTGCAATATTCCCCACTGCTGCCTCCCGTAGGAGTCTGGTACTGTGTCTCAGTCCCAATGTGGCCGGTCACCCTCTCAGGTCGGCTACTGATCGTCGCCTTGGTGGGCTGTTATCTCACCAACTAGCTAATCAGACGCGGGTCCATCTTATACCACCGGAGTTTTTCACACCATGTCATGCAACATTGTGCGCTTATGCGGTATTACCAGCCGTTTCCAGCTGCTATCCCCCAGTACAAGGCAGGTTACCCACGCGTTACTCACCCGTCCGCCACTCAGTCATAAAGAACTTCATACCGAAGTAATCCGTTCTAAATGCTTCGTTCGACTTGCATGTGTTAAGCACGCCGCCAGCGTTCATCCTGAGCCAGGATCAAACTCTCATAAAAAGTTTGCCTCGTCAGTTATAAACTAACTAGCTTAAATAGTTTTACCAAAACTTACTGTTTAGGTTCGTGTATCTTTCGATACTCGCAAGATTCATTAATGAATCATTTTAAAATTCTCAAAGAATTTCAAGGTTGTCTTTCTATTCAGTTATCAAAGATCTGTATCACTCAAACCCAGTATTTATCTGGTGTTTTCGCGCCGGTTGCCCGACCTACACCCTTAGCAGGGGGCGCCTCTTCAGCCTCTTGAGTACTACTCCAGATTCCATGAATGCGAGCCCTAAACCATATATGTTTAACTCTTAATATGAAATTCTGCGTCAAACGTATTTTATTATTCTAACAAAACCCCTGATATTGTCAAGGGGCTTTTTATTTAATATTATTTATTATAATTTTTATTATCTTTTTATACCCTACTGTATTCTTTTATAGCTGTTTCATACAGGTTGTTTCCCTCACTGTCAATTACTACAATTACAGGAAGGTTTTCCACTTCAAGTTCTCTTATAGCCTCTGTTCCTAAGTCATCATAAGCAATAACTGTGGATTTCTTGATACATTTACTAAGAATTGCTCCTGCTCCTCCTACTGCCGCAAAGTACACAGCACCGTTTCTTACGATTCCATCAATTACTGCCTGTGAACGCTTTTTCCCTTTCCTATCATTCCTTTAAGTCCTAAATCAAGAAGGTCTGGTGCATATTTATCCATACGGCTTGCTGTTGTCGGACCTGCTGAACCTATTGGTCTTCCTTCTCTTGCCGGAGATGGTCCCATGTAATATATTATATTATTTTTTCATGTCTATTGGAAGTGGCTGTCCAGCTGACAGAGCCTCTGCCATTCTCTTATGTGTTTGCATCTCTTGCTGTATATATTATTCCTGTTATGTATACATAATCTCCTGAGTGAAGACTCTTTGCATCTTCATCACTTATTGGTGCATTAATATATTTATCCATGATTAGCCTCCCTGATTATATTACCCTGTGTGAATGTCTGTTTACATGGCAGCAAATGTTTACTGCAACCGGAAGTCCTGCAATATGTGTAGGATATGTCTCTATATTGATTGCAAGTGCTGTCTGTGTTCCTCCAAGTCCACCAGGACCTATTCTAACTTGTTAATTTTCTCAAGCATTTCTTTTTTTCTAAGTTACGGACATATTCAACTGGGGATTCTTCATTCAGGTCTCTTGTTAATGCCTTCTTTGCAAGATAAGCACATTTTTCAAATGTTCCTCCAATTCCTACACCGACTACCATTGGAGGACAGGCATTAGGACCTGCATCTTTTACTGCTGTAAGTATTGCTTCCTTTACACCTTCTATTCCATCTGCCGGCTTTTAACATGAATACTCTGCTCATGTTCTCGCTTCCGAATCCTTTAGGTGCAACTGTTATGTCGACCTTGTCTCCTGGAACTATGTTAAAATGTATTACTGCCGGAGTGTTATCTTTGGTATTCTCTCTGTAGATAGGATCTTTTACAACTGACTTTCTTAAATATCCTTCAACATATCCTCTTCTTACACCCTCATTAATTGCATCTGTGATATCTCCGCCTGTAAGATGGACATCCTGACCAACATTAATGAATACTACTGCCATTCCTGTGTCCTGGCATATAGGTATCATATCCTCTCCTGCAATCTTTAAGTTTTCTTCAAGCTGTCCAAGAACCTGCTTTCCAAGTGCAGACTCTTCGTTTTTTACTGCATTTTCAAAAACATTCTTCATATCATCTGTGAGAAAATGATTTGCCTCTATGCACATTTCTTTAATGTTGTCTGTTATTATTGATACATTAACCTCTCTCATTCCCAATTCCCTTCTTGTATTTTAATTATTAATTAATCCAGTAAATACTAAAAACCTTTTTAATTCTTCACGCCAGAATTTCCATTCATGTCCGATTTGTTCAATTTCATCGTATACATAATTGTATTCAATATGGCTCATGAAATAATCTCTCAATATATGATTCATGTCTATCCATGGATCAAGTTCTCCACAGGCATGATATATTTCAGGTTTTACACTTTTCTGCGCTATTAATCTGTCTGCCTGATATGTGATTCCATATTCTGTTTTATGCAGGTCTCCATCACCATAAAGCTCTATTCTTCTTATTGACTTTTCACTCCCATCATTAAGAAATTCTGAATCAGCTTTGTCACCTGCTGAAAATGCTCCTACAGTTCCATATTTCTCAGGATATTTGAGAGCTATATGAAGACATCCATATCCACCATTAGAAAATCCTGATACGTAGTTATTCTCTCTTTTATCAGAAAGACATGGAAACATATTCATAATTATATTAAATAATTCTTTTTCCAACATATGACTCATACTTATCTCCTATATTCATATTAACAAAGCATGAATTCTGCACATTTGGAAGTACTGTTGCAAACCTGCCCTCATCAACATATTCAGCTATTGGTGAATGATACAGCCATACAGTATTATCACCACTGCTTCCATGATATAACCATAATACAGGAAGCTTCTCATCATTTTTCATATCTGATGGGAGAATAACTGTGCATTCCATATTACGCTTAAGATATATAGAAAAATGATTAATATTCATTACTGTTGCCATATATATCCTCCATCCTGTACGACTGCTCTTTTATTATATTAACTGTCTCATGTATGCATTTATCCCAGAAAATAAAATCATGATTACCAGCAGTTTCATAATAATTCACTTTAAGTCCTGAATCTAATGCATATTTATTCCACTGTCTGCTCATTGGAAGTATCTGATCATATAATCCACATCTAATGTAAAATTCCGGATAATTTTCCACATTTGTCTTGAAATTATCCTCTTTTAAACAGTTCATTATATCAAATCGGTTATCTGATAAATTTTCCCTGTCTCCAAATATCTGATATGTGTTTATTCCCTGTGGGTTGTCAAATCTTTTCTCTATATCAAGCAGTCCCGAATATGAGAACACCTTGCCATATACATCAGGCTTAATAAGTGCAAAGCATGTACTGCTCCATATCCCCCATTGACATTCCTGCTATGTAACGGTCTTTTCTGTCACATGATAATCCAAACCAGTTAGTACAGGTTTCTATAAGTTCTTCTGTTAAAAATGTAAAATATTTTCTTCCATGTACATTATCAACATAACATTTGTTATCACCTGAAATCATTATGACCGCTATATCAGTATTATCTACATAATCTGCCACTCTGGATTTCGTAATCCATGTTGTATAATCTCCTCCCATTCCATGAAGAAGATATAAAGTCTTATAACTGCCTCTTCCCTGAGGAATAATTGCATTAATCATAACGGGCATACCAAGTGTTTTTGATTCATAATTAATATTAATTAAAGCCATGTTATCTCCTGCTAAAAAGGAAACCGTCACATATATAAATGTGGCAGTTTCCTTAAGATTAATCTTCAGATTCTACTGTTTTATCTGTGTCTTCTTCAAAGCCCTCTGCATCCTTACCATCTTCATCAGCAGGTCTGCTTCCTTACTTTGGCAATTGTTGCTACTTTAATTCCTTCATCAAGGTTAATAAGTTTAACACCTGATGTTATTCTTCCAAGATTAGATATATCTGAACACTGAAGTCTGATTATAATTCCTTCTGTTGTAATAAGCATTACTTCTCTTGAATCATCTACAGCCTTAGCTCCTACGACATTACCTGTCTTTTTCTGTTATCTTGTAACATTTGACACCTTTACCACCACGATGCTGAACTGTATACTCGTCAATGTCTGTTCTCTTACCCATACCATTTTCAGAAACTATAAGCATAGTATCTCCCTGGGTACTTACCTGAACACCAACAACTTCATCCTCATCCATAAGACTCATACCTATAACACCCATTGCTGAACGTCCCGTAGGTCTTACATCTGTTTCCTTAAATCTTATACACTGTCCAAGCATTGTTACCATAAGAATCTCTGCCTGATCATCTGTAAGTTTAACTTCTATAAGTTCATCATCTTCTCTTAAGTTAATTGCCTGGATTCCTGTCTTTCTTATATTGGCAAAATCTTTAACAGGTGTCTTTTTAACTATACCCTTCTTAGTTGCCATAAACAGGTAATCTGTATCCTGAAGTGTATCAATTTTAACAGGAACTACTGCTGTGATTGTCTCACCCGGTGCTAACTGTAAAAGATTAATTATTGCAGTTCCTCTTGAAGTTCTTGATGCTTCAGGAATTTCATAAGCCTTTAACTTATAAGCTCGTCCTGTGTTAGTAAAGAATGTAAGTACATGATGTGATGTTGTCATGAATAAATCTTTGATATAATCATCATCAATTGTCTGCATTCCCTTTATTCCCTTACCACCACGATGCTGGCTCTTAAAGTTATCAGGTGTCATTCTCTTTACATAACCCAAGTTAGTTCTTGCAATAACACATGGTTCATCTGGAATAAGGTCTTCCATTGAAATATCGTATTCATCATATCCGATAGAAGTTCTTCTGTCATCACCATACTTGTCTGCTATCTCTGAAATTTCAGTCTTGATAACTCCAAGAAGCAACTTCTTATCTGCAAGAATTGCCTTGTATTCTTTAATCTTTTCATGAAGTTCCTTCAACTCAGCTTCAAGCTTGCTTCTTTCCAGACCGGTCAGAGCTCTCAAACGCATATCTACGATAGCCTGAGCCTGTGCTTCTGAAAGTGCAAATTCAGCTATTAAGCTTTCCTTGGCAATCTGTACATTTGCAGAACCTCTGATTATTGATATAACTCTGTCTATATTATCTAAAGCAATCATTAAGCCCTCTAAAATGTGAGCTCTTTCTTCTGCCTTATTAAGATCAAACTTTGTTCTTCTTGTAACGACTTCTTCCTGATGAAGAAGGTAATACTTTAACATGTCATACAGGTTAAGCACCTTTGGCTGGTTATCTACTAATGCAAGCATTATTACACCAAATGTATCCTGTAACTGTGTGTGTTTGTATAACTGGTTAAGTATTATGTTAGGATTGACATCTCTTCTTAACTCAATGGCAATTCTCATACCCTCTCTGTCAGATTCATCTCTTAAATCTGTGATTCCATCAATCTTCTTATCTCTTACAAGCTCTGCTATTTTTCTCGATAAGCTTTGCTTTATTAACCATGTATGGAAGTTCTGTAACTACAATTCTGTTCTTGCCATTATTCATTGGCTCAATATTAGTTACAGCTCTTACCTTTATCTTGGCTCTTCCTGTACGGTAAGCCTCTTCAATTCCCAACTTGCCGATGATTGTTCCACCTGTAGGGAAATCAGGACCTTTAACTATATCAAGAATTTCCTCAATTGTTTGTGTCTCTGTCTTCTTCCACCTTATTGTCAATCATCTTTACAACAGCACCTATAACTTCTCTTAAGTTATGAGGTGGAATATTAGTAGCCATACCTACGGCAATACCTGATGTACCATTACATAACAGGTTAGGATATCTTGATGGAAGTACTGTAGGTTCTTTTTCTGTTTCATCAAAGTTAGGTATGAAATCTACAGTATCTTTGTTAAGATCTCTTGTCATCTCCATAGATATCTTGCTGAGTCTCGCCTCTGTATATCGCATGGCTGCGGCTCCATCACCATCGACTGAACCAAAGTTACCATGTCCGTCAACAAGTGGATATCTTGTATTGAAATCCTGAGCCAGCTTTACTAATGCCTCATAAATTGATGAATCACCATGTGGGTGATATTTACCCATTGTATCACCAACGATACGGGCACATTTTCTATGTGGCTTATCAGGACCGTTGTTAAGTTCTATCATTGAATATAGAATTCTTCTCTGTACCGGCTTAAGACCATCTCTTACATCCGGAAGTGCTCTGGAAGCTTGATAACACTCATGGCATAATCTATATAATAGTTTTCCATGGTTTTCTGCATATCGACTTCTTGAACTTTATCAAAGATATGTTCATCCATTATTATAATTCCTTTCCGTGAAGTTATTAATTAACGCAATGTGTAAATCTGGAATACGCCATGCGTAAATCCTAATCACGCGCATTCGTGAAATCTGATGATTTTACTCATGGTGCTAGTCGCACCATACAAGACAACATCACAATATTATTTAGCGTGCAAGCACGCACATAATATTCCGATATTGTCTTATGCGCGCTCGTTAGATATCCAAATTCTTTACAAACTTAGCATTTGCTTCTATGAAATCTCTTCTTGGCTCTACCTTGTCACCCATAAGTGTTGAGAATGTTACATCAAGTTCTGAATCATCATCTTCATTCATATTAACTCTTAATAATACTCTCTTGTGTGGGTCCATTGTTGTTTCCCATAACTGCTCTGCGTCCATCTCACCAAGTCCCTTATAACGCTGGACTTTTTATTCTGGTCTCTTCAATCTCAGTCATGATTGCATTAAGCTCATCATCATTATAGGCATACCACACTTTTTTTATTCTTCTCAACTTTATAAAGTGGTGGCTGTGCAAGATATACATGTCCTTCTCTTATCAGATCAGGCATGAATCTGTACAGGAATGTGAGAAGAAGTGTTGCGATATGAGCACCATCCACATCGGCATCTGTCATAATAATAATCTTGTGATAACGAAGCTTGCTTATATCAAAATCTTCATGAATACCGGTACCAAATGCAGTAATCATCGCTTTAATCTCTGCATTTCCAAGTATTCTGTCAAGTCTTGCTTTCTCAACGTTAAGAATCTTACCACGAAGTGGAAAGGATTGCCTGTGTAGCACGGCTTCTTGCAGTCTTTGCAGAACCACCGGCTGAATCTCCCTCAACGATATATATCTCACAATTTTTAGGATCTTTATCTGAACAATCAGCTAACTTGCCAGGAAGTGAAGTGCTTTCAAGTGCAGTCTTTCTTCTTGTTAAGTCTCTTGCTTTTCTTGCAGCTTCTCTCGCTCGCTGTGCAAGCAACGATTTTTCACATATAGATTTTGCAACTGCAGGATTCTGCTCAAGGAAGTAAGTAAGCTGTTCACTTACTATACTGTCAACTGCTCCCCTTGCAACTGTATTACCAAGCTTCTGCTTAGTCTGTCCTTCAAACTGTGGATCTTCAATCTTAACAGATACGATTGCTGTAAGACCTTCTCTTATATCATCACCTGAAAGTCCCTGATCACTATCCTTAAGAATCTTATTCTTTCTTGCATAATCATTAAAAGTCTTAGTCAGTGAATTTCTGAAACCAGTCAGATGTACCACCTTCAGGTGTCTTAATATTATTAACAAATGAATCGACAACCTCATTGTATCCATCATTATGCTGGAATGCTACTTCAACCTGAACATTGTCTTTCACACCTTCACAATAAATAATCTGGCTGTATAAAGGTTCTTTACTCTTATTAAGATACTGAACAAATTCCTTGATACCACCTTCATAATGGAATACTTTCTGCTGCTCAAGACCTTCTCTTAAATCTGTAAGAGTAATCTTGATTCCCTTAGTAAGAAATGCCATTTCTCTTAATCTGTGCATAAGAATATCAAATTCAAATACAGTTGTTTCCTGAAAATCTCTGAATCAGGAAGAAAAGTAACCTGAGTTCCTGTATCCTCAATATCGCAGTCACCTACTATCTTAAGGTCATAACATATCTTTCCTCTTTCGTATCTCTGCTGATAAATGTGTCCATTTCTCTTTACCTGAACTTCAAGCCATTCAGACAAAGCATTAACTACTGATGCACCAACACCGTGAAGTCCTCCTGACACCTTATATCCTCCACCACCGAATTTACCCCCGGCATGAAGAACGGTATATACAACTTCAATGGCAGGTCTTCCTGTCTTATGATTAATATCAACAGGTACACCTCTACCATTATCAATTACAGTGATAGAGTTATCTTTATTAATCATAACCTCAATATGTGTACAAAAACCTGCTAAAGCTTCGTCAATTGCATTATCAACTATCTCATACACAAGATGATGAAGTCCTCTTCCTGATGTACTTCCAATATACATACCAGGTCTTTTTTTTCTTACAGCTTCAAGACCTTCGAGTACCTGAATCTGGTCTCCACCATAATTCTTCTCTGCATTCTGATCTGCCACTTTAATTCCTCCTTGTTTTACAAAGCAAAATGTAATTAATTCTCATTAACTACATGACCATCTGTTACTTTAAATATTTTGTTGATATTCATTCTGTTATTAATAAATTCTTCAAGTCCGGTGCATGTAACAATCGTTTGTATATCTCCAATGCTGTTTATCAGAAAATTCTGTCTGTTACTGTCTAACTCAGACAAAACATCATCAAGAAGAAGTACCGGAGTATCTTTAATTACAAGTTTCACAAGTTCTATCTCAGATAATTTAAGTGAAAGTGCAACTGTTCTTTGTTGTCCCTGTGAACCATATTTTCTCACATCATTGTCATTGATTAAAAATATAAGATCGTCCTTATGAGGTCCTTTACCTGTAACCTTGTATTTAATATCCTTTTGTCTTGAATTTCTTACTTCTTCTTCGAAATCATTCACATCAACATCAGGAACATAACATACTTTAATATTCTCAATACCACCAGTAAGTCTGGAATGAATATCACTGATTATTGTGTTAATCTTTTCTATGAAACTTTTTCTGCCTTTAATAATAAGGCTTCCATACTTAACAAGCCGCATGTCCCATATATCAAGAGTCTGCATCAGCTGTTCTGATGGTGAAAATGCTATATCTTTGAGAAGCTTGTTTCTCTGATTAAGTACTTTGTTGTAATTAACAAGGTTACTAAGATATATCTTGTCAAGCTGGCTAAGTTCCATATCCATAAATCTTCTTCTCTCTGAAGGACCATTTTTTATAATATTAAGATCTTCGGAGAAAAGAAAACAATATTAATAATTCCAAAAAGTTCAACAGCTTTTTTTATAGGAATACCATTAACTGCTATACCCTTGGTTTTATTCTTCTTAAGGTGCATGTCTATGCGGTATTTCATACCATGCTTTAAGACATTTAGTTTAATATGCGATTCATCTTCTCCAAATCTGACTATTTCTCTGTCTTTACTGCCACGATGTGACTTAGAAGTTGAACACATATATATTGATTCTAATATGTTAGTCTTTCCCTGGGCATTGTCACCATATATTATGTTTACATGCTCATTGAAATTCATATCCAGAAATTCATAATTTCTGTAATCCTTTAACTCAACAGATTCGACTATCACATTAACACCTATTTTTTAATAAGAATACTGGAACCGTTGTATTCTACAACTTCTCCGCCAAAAAGTTTTTTTCCACGCTGTGTTTCAACAACGCCATTAACCTTAACTTCACCATCCTGAATAACAATCTTGGCTTCAACACCAGATTCAACTAATCCGGCAGCTTTAATTGCCTGTCCAAGTTTGATGAAATCATCTCTTAAAATTATTTCTTCCATAACTTTCCTTTCTCTTGTTAAGCTGTGAAGTTAACAGGAAGTATAAGATAAATATATTTCTCTTCCTTGTCTCTGATAAAGCAAGGTGATTTATGATTAACTAAATACATAGTCACATTTTCATCATCAATAACCCTTAATGCATCCATAAGGAACTTAGGATTAAAACCAATCATAATATCCTTACCTTCTTTATCAATATCAATATCTTCGTTAAGAGCTCCAATTGCAGAGTTAACATTTACCTGTAATAAACCATTTAATATATTAATAATAATTGGCTTCTTATCTCCTTCTCTTATAAGAAGATTAGCTCTGTCAATAGAATCAAGAAATTCTTTTTTATTAATAGATACTTTAGTTTCATAATCGTTAGAAAGCATCTGACTAATCTTAAAATAATCACCCTCTATAAGTCTAGAAACAACATGAGTCTGGTCAAATTCAGATAATACATGATTGTTAGTAAAGTAAATATTAACAAAACTTTCAGCATCAGCATTAAGAATCTTGCTTATTTCCTGAAGAGTCTTACCTGGAATAACTACTCTTACGTCATCAGATCTGCCTTCAAGCTTAATATTACGGATAGCAATTCGGTGACCATCAAGACCTACAACTTTAAGTGTACCTTCATTTACTTCAAAAAGTTCACCTGTCATCATTTTATTATTATCATTAATAGCAATAGAGAATATTGTCTGATTAATAACTTCCTTTAACTGGAACTGGGAAAGTGTAATCATCTTATCTTTAATAATAGCCGGAAGGTAAGAAAAATCATCTCGGATTTTCCTGCTATATTAAACTTACTTTTTTTCACATGTAATAAGTGCATTATTATTTGAATCAGTAGTTAAAGTAATATCATTATCAGGCAGCTTTCTTACAATTTCAGAAAAAAGCTTAGCATCTATGGCAATCTTGCCTTTTTCTATAATTTCACCTTCTACTATAGTTTCAATGCCAAGTTCCATATCGTTACCTGTGAACTTGATTTCATTAGTAGTAGCATCAATAAGAATACATTCAAGAATATTCATAGTAGTTCTTGTAGGTACAGCTTTCATTACGATACCTACAGCTTTGTTTAAGTTAGATTTAGTAAAAACTAATTTCATGTTGATAACTTCCTTTCGATAAAATTGTAGTGGAGAAGAGCTATATATAAATATATAAATGCCGTAGCCGTAGTCTTAGGGGTTGTTAAATTGTTAAAAAGTATGTAAAGCCTTAAAAAACACTGGATATATGAAAATAATAACCATGTTAGAAAACACAAAATTTAATGTTCAATGTATGTGAAAAATTAAAGTTTAAAAAAATGAACATAAATCTAAAAAAAGTTATAAAGAACATTCAACATAAAAATAACATCTAATTAACAAATTATCCTAAAACCATTGTGGAAAACTTTTTTTAAGATGGATTAAGCTTCTTTATTAATATATCAATAGTGCTCTTGGTAGTTTCATTATTAGCTGTTTCTTTAGCAATCTTTTCTGAACCATATAATATAGTAGAATGATCTCTGCCACCTAAAGCTTTACCTATAGCTTCAAGAGGAGTCTGTGTCATCTGCCTGCACAGATACATTGCAATATGTCTAGGAAAAGCTATATCAGCACTTCTCTTATGAGATATTATATCTTCAGGCTTAATGTGGAAATGTTCAGCAACTACATCAATTATAAGTTCTGGTGTAATCTCTTTCTTAGAGTAAGGAGATATAAGATCCTTAAGTGTATTCTCAGCAAACTCTGCAGTAAGAGGTGTGTGGGAAAGCTTAGAATAAGCTGAAAGCTTGGTAAGCGCTCCCTCAAGCTCCCTGATACTTGAAGTAATATTAGTTGCAACATAATCTTTAACTTCATAAGGAAAATCAATTCCTAAAGCCTCAGACTTCTTATTAATAATAGCCATCTTAGTTTCATATGTAGGAATCTGGATATCTACCGGAAGTCCGCTTTCAAAACGTGTTCTTAATCTGTCAGGAAGAGTTTCCATTTCCTTAGGTGGTCTATCAGAAGATATAACAATCTGTTTTCCTAAAAGATAAAAAGGTCATTAAAAGGTATTGAAAAATTCTTCCTGAGTAGAAACCTTTCCTATTATAAATTGAATATCATCAATAAGAAGAACGTCAATATTACGGTATTTATTTCTGAATTCAGTGTTCTTGTTAGTCTTAACCGATTCGATAAGTTCATTAGTAAATGTCTCAGAAGTTACGTATAAAACCTTCTTAGATGGGTCACTTGCAATAATAAAATGTGCAATAGCCTGCATAAGATGAGTTTTACCAAGTCCGGCACCTCCGTATATGAACAGAGGGTTATATATCTGTCCAGGTGTTTCGGCAACAGCGAGTGATCTTTGCGTGAGCCAGATTATTATTAGTACCTATTACAAATGTGTCAAATGTGTAATTAGGATTCAGATTCTGTGAAGCAAGACTATTATCAGTAGAAACTGAAGATGTCTTTTCTTTAATTCATCTTCCTTTTTCTCAGCAGATGACATAATAATTAACTGATATTCTTTGTTCATTATTTCACATACGGTAACTTCAAGAAACTTGAGGTAACGTTTTTCAATATATACAATGCTCCTTTCATCAGTAGAAGCGTCATCTTCTAAAGATGAGAAAGTAAAATAAGAACATTGCCGTCAAGTTTATATATTTTAAGGGGTTTAATCCATGTTTTAAAAAGAAACATCAATAATTTCGTGTTCTTCTTTAAAAGTAGAGAAATTAAATCCCATTTATCAATCAATGTCTGTAATTCATCCATAAATTCTAGCCTTTCTGGCTTGTTAATTAGCCTGTCCAATCATAAAAATACATTCCTTTATATAATATATCATTTAGAAAATTATTTCAATATTTGGGCAGATTAAGCCCTGTGGATAATTTTATGGATAAAAATGTATTAACATGAATGTGGAAAATATTATAAACGCGAAAAAGGTCGAAAATAGGCACTTTTTCAAAAATATCGTTAATAACTAACGTAATTATAAAGAGTTTTCCACAAGTTATCAACATTTTGTGGAAAACTCTTTTATATTCTTATTAAAAATATTAAAAATGTCCTATTTATGCGGATTACTGTATTGTGAAAAACCTGTTGAAAGCGTTTTTATAGAATTAGTATATATAAAAATAAATACAGTTATTATCAAGTTTTTTCTTGACTTTATAATGTTTACACAATATAATCAGTTCTGTGTTTTGAAATTTTTATATGAAAATATTCTTACCATAATAAACTACAATGGTAATGAAGGAGGTGCATAGACTATGAAGATGACATTTCAGCCAAAGAACAGACAGAGATCTAAGGTTCATGGATTCAGATCAAGAATGAGTACTGCAGGTGGAAGAAAAGTTTTATCAGCAAGAAGAGCTAAGGGTAGAAAGAAACTTTCAGCTTAATTAATATTTTCTTGATTTTGTTGGCAGATGGGAGTTTCTCATCTGCTTTTTTTCAGATTATATTAATATTAAATTTAAGCAACATTTTAATTAATAAGAATGGTGAATGGTATGAAATATAAGGATTTTGAAACATTAAGAAGTAATCAGGAATTTAAAAAGGTGTACAATAATAAGAAGTCTTTTGCTAACAAGAATCTTATAATGTATATTTCTGAGAATGGAACGGATACTAAACGATTAGGTGTATCTGTGAGTAAGAAGGTCGGGGAATAGTATTGTCCGACACAGACTGGCAAGACTGATAAGAGAGGCATTCCGCCTTAGTACAGACTGTATACCCGATGGATATGATTATGTTGTCGTAGCCAGAGCCAGTTTGAAAGATAAGGGTTTTTTTTGAAACTAAGGAATCAATGATTCATTTATTGAAACTTCATAAGCTTTATAAGCAGAATTAAATAGGCGGTTAATATGAAGGATATAAAGATTAAGTTAAAGAATGCGGGCAAGTTCATAGTTCTTAAGATGATAAGATTATACCAGCTCGCAATATCTCCTTATAAAGGAGGAAAATACTGCAGCTTTATTCCAACATGTTCGCAATACGCAATTGAAGCTATTGAAATGTATGGAGTTTTCTTAGGTGGGTGGTTGGCACTTAAAAAGAATATTAAGGTGCAATCCATTTAATAAGAACGCTTATGGCTTTGATCCTGTGCCAGTAGGCAGATATGGGGAAAAGAAAAAAAGCAATAAACAACTGAATATTTGGATAGTGCTATATTATGCGGAGGTGACAATTTGAGTATTATTAAGCCAATTGCACAGTTACTTGGTTACATTTTAGACATCCTTTTCATGGGTCTTAATGCAATAGGAATTGGTAATATTGCAATAGCAATCATTATTTTTACTCTGCTTGTTAAAATGTTAATGCTACCATTACAGATTAAGCAACAGAAGATGACTAAGTTACAGTCAGTTATGAACCCGGAGATAAAGGCTATTCAGGAGAAGTATAAGGGAAAGAACAGTGATACAGTAGCTATGCAGAAGATGCAGGCAGAAACTAAGGCTGTTTATGAAAAATATGGTGTTTCACAGTGGGGAAGCTGTGTGCAGCTTCTTATCCAGATGCCTATTCTTTTTGCACTTTACAGAGTATTCCAGCAGATACCACTTTATATTTCACAGATTAAGGTACTTTCCTTAATATACTTGGACTTAATGGTGCTGATGGTATCTCATCTGTTTCAGGATATGCTGATACTCTTAATGAGATATACGGAAAGACTGTTGACTGGAGCAATACAAGCACAGCTGTAACAACACTTAATTCGTTCACTGCAGACCAGTGGACAAAGTTAAAAGAAGCATTTCCAGCCTTTTCTGATATGATTACACAGAATCTTGATAAGATTAACCATATGAATACTTTCTTAGGCGTTAACATGTCTCAGAATCCAGGTTTTGGTATTCATATAGCTATATTAATTCCAATTCTTGCAGGCGTTACACAGTTTATATCTGTTAAGGTTTCACAGGCTGGCATGGAGCAGCCTGACAGTGATAATCCAGCAGACAGCATCTATGAAGATGATGACTTATTTCATGCCACTTATGTCAGCATTTCTTGCAATAAGTCTTCCTTCAGGTCTTGGTGTTTACTGGATTGCAACAGCTGTTATAACAGACAATTCAGACAATCTTCATTAACAGATATTATGATAAGATTGGAACAGATAAGATTGTAGAAAAGAATGTTGAAAAGCGCAACAAGAAGAGAGCCAAGAAGGGACTTCAGCAGAAACTATCGTTAAGGGTGCTTCTGTAAGTACTAAGAATGTGAATAATAATAAGAATTCTTCTGCTTCTTCAAGTGCTGACAGAGCAAAAGAAGCTTCAGGAAAGAAAAAGAAGCTAACGATAAGAAGATACAGGAATTAAAGGAAGCCGCAGCAGCAAGCGGTAAGGCAGACTAAACCAGGAAGTCTTGCTGATAAGGTTGGTATGGTATCAAGATACAATGAGGTCAACGATAAAAGAAAATAGAGAGGGTTAAGTAATGGAATATATTGAAGTTACAGGAAAATCTGTTGAAGAAGCTATAACTAATGCCTGCACTAAGCTTGGTATTCCAAGTGATAAGCTTGATTATGAAGTTATAGACAAAGGTAATTCAGGATTTTTAGGAATATTTAATTCTAAGCCTGCTAAGATTAAAGCAAGAGAAAAACAGGAAGAACCAGAAGTTAATTCTGTTGAGACTCCTAAAAAGTCAGAAGCACCTGTTCATGCAGAAAAAAAATTCGAAAAGAAGGCAGATGATTTCAAGAAAGCAGAACCTAAGAAGGAATTTAAGTCTGAACCTAAGAAAGAGTTCAAAAAGGAACACAAGCCTGCTGATAATCACAAGAATGCAGAAGTTAAGGAAGCTCCTAAGGCTGAAGCACAGCCAAAGGAAGAGCCTTTTTACAGAAGAACAGAAGGAAGTTATCAGAAAAGATATCAAAGCATTTCTTGACAGCATGTTTGGTGCTATGAGCATGGAAGTTAAGGCTGATATTACATTTGACGATGAAGAAAATAGCGTTAATGTAGATCTTTCTGGAGATAACATGGGTGTTCTTATCGGTAAGAGAGGACAGACACTTGATTCTATCCAGTATCTTACAAGTCTTGTAATTAACAAGAACAGTGAGAAGTATGTAAGAGTTAAATTAGATACAGAGAACTATAGAAAGAGAAGAAAAGAAACTCTTGAGTCTCTTGCTAAGAACATTGCATACAAGGTTAAGAGAAGCAGAAGACCTGTTTCACTTGAGCCTATGAACCCATATGAAAGAAGAATTATCCATTCAGCACTTCAGGCAGATAAGTTTGTTTCTACAAGAAGTGAGGGTGAAGAACCTTTCAGACATGTTGTTGTTTATCTTGAAAGAGAGAATAATAACAGATATAACAGATAATTAGATATATGATTTTATTAAATGCTGTGGTATTATTATCACAGCATTTTTTATATGGCGGATGGAAATGGAGGATACAATAGCAGCTATATCTACAAGTACAGTGTCAAGCGGTGGAATTAGTATTGTAAGAATAAGCGGTCCTGATGCAATTATTATTGGAGGTAAAGTTTTTTAAGTCAAAAAAAGAATATTAAGCTTGCAAATGTACAGAGTCATACGGTACATTTTGGAAATATATGTGATAACGGTAATGAAATTGATGAAGCACTTGTAATTGTAATGAAAGCTCCTAACACTTATACAAGAGAGAATATTGTTGAGATTGACTGTCATGGCGGTATTCTTGTTACTAAGAAGGTGTTAGAGGCGGTACTTAACGCTGGTGCAAGGCTTGCAGAGCCTGGTGAATTTACAAAGAGAGCATTTCTTAATGGAAGAATTGACCTGTCACAGGCGGAGGCTGTTATTGATATTATTAATGCAAAGAATGATTATGCTCTGAAGTCATCTGTTAATCAGTTAGATGGTAAGTTATCTGAAAAGATTAAGAATATAAGAGAGATAATATTGAATAATGTTGCATTTATTGAGGCTGCTCTTGATGATCCAGAACATTTTGATATAGATGCTAATGTAGATAACCTTAAAAATGATGTGGAAAACTGTCTTAATAATGTGGATAACTTGTTAAAAACATGCGATAATGGCAGAATCATGCATGATGGCGTGCGTACAGTCATTTTGGGGAAAACTAATGCAGGAAAGTCAAGCCTGCTTAATGTACTTGCAAGAGAAGAGAGAGCAATTGTTACTGATATAGAAGGATCTACGAGAGATACTCTTGAAGAAATGATTAATCTGTCTGGAATTACTCTTAATCTTATTGATACTGCAGGCATCAGAAGCACTGAGGATGTTGTTGAAAAAATTGGTGTGAAAAAGGCTAAGAAGCTTGCAGAAATCGCTGATCTTGTAATATATGTAGTTGATTCGTCAGTGGCACTTGATGATAATGATTATGATATTATGGAACTTATCAAGGATAAGAAGGTTCTTGTAATACTTAATAAAGCTGATCTTGCACAGGTTACAACAGCAGAAGATATTAAGAAAATAATGAATTGTGAGACAGTTACTATATCTGCAAAGCAGGAGACAGGAATTGAAGAACTTGAGGAAACTGTTAAGAATATGTTCTTTAATGGTGAAGTTAAGTTCAATGAAGATGTATATATTACAAGTACAAGACATAAAGAACTTTTAAAGAAGGCTGAGAACAGCTTAAAGCTTGTACTTGATGGAATTGATAACATGGTAAGTGAAGATTTCCTATTTAATGGCTGCATATGAGAATCTTGGTCTTATAATAGGAGGAGATTGAAGATGATCTTGCCAACAGAATTTTTCAAAGTTCTGTATGGGTAAGTAACAGGTTGATAAGGAGAAGTAATATGCCTAATATTAGAGAAGAATATGATGTAGTTGTAGTAGGTGCTGGTCACGCAGGTTGTGAGGCTGCCCCTTGCTGCTTCAAGAATGGGACTTGAAACAATTATATTTACAGTAAGCGTTGAAAGTATATCAATGATGCCTTGTAATCCTAATATAGGAGGAAGTTCTAAAGGGACATCTTGTAAGAGAAATAGATGCTCTTGGTGGCGAGATGGGAAAGAATATAGATGCTACATTTATACAGTCAAAGATGTTAAATGCATCAAAAGCCCTGCGGTTCATTCACTCCGTGCACAGGCTGACAAGTCCGATTACAGCAGAAGAATGAGAAATGTGCTTGAGAATACTGAGCATCTGCATATAAGACAGGCAGAGGTTTCAGAGATTATTGTTAATGATGGAAATTGGTGGTGTAAAGACTGTTTCGGGTGCAGAATACATAGCTAAGGCAGTTGTTTTATGTACAGGAGTATATCTTAAGGCAAGATGTATATATGGTGATGTAAGTTATCATACAGGTCCTAACGGATTACAGGCTGCCAATCATCTTACACAGTCACTTATTGATAATGGAATTGAAGTGAGAAGATTCAAGACAGGTACACCTGCCAGAGTTGATAAAAGGTCAGTGGATTTTTCTAAGATGACAGAGCAGTTCGGTGATAAGAGAGTTGTGCCATTTTCATTTGAAACAGACCCTGAGAGCATACAGAAAGATCAGGTAAGCTGCTGGCTTACATATACTAATGAAGAGACACACAAGATTATTATGGATAATCTTGATCGTTCACCCTCTTTATTCAGGAGATATCCACGGAACAGGCCCAAGATACTGTCCATCAATTGAGGATAAGGTTGTAAGATTTGCAGACAAAGACAGACATCAGGTATTCATTGAGCCAGAGGGCTTGTATACTAATGAAATGTATCTTGGTGGAATGAGCAGTTCAATGCCTGAGGATGTGCAGTATGCAATGTATAGAACAGTTCCTGGTCTTGAGAATGTCCGAATCGTAAGAAATGCTTATGCTATTGAGTATGACTGCATTAACGCTGTTCAGTTAAAGTCTTCTCTTGAATTCAAGAAGATTGAAGGATTATTTGCTGGTGGACAGTTTAATGGAAGCTCAGGATATGAGGAAGCTGCTTTGCACAGGGAATTGTCGCGGGTATCAATGCGGCACTTTTCGTTAAGAAGGAAGAACCACTTATACTTGACCGTTCAGAAAGTTATATAGGAGTTCTTATAGATGACCTTGTAACTAAGGAAACAGCAGAGCCTTACAGAATGATGACAAGCCGTGCAGAGTACAGACTTATATTAAGACAGGATAATGCAGATATAAGACTTACTAAATATGGTTACAGAGTCGGACTTATAAGCGAAGAAAGAATGAACCGCCTTACCCGCAAGATTCAGCTTATAGATGAAGAAATTGAGCGTGTTAAGTCAGTTAATATAGGAACTGGAAGTGAAGTACAGAAGGTACTTACAGATAACGGAAGTACAGAGCTTACAACAGGTGCTACACTTGCAGAACTTATAAGAAGACCGGAGCTTTCATATGATGTTCTTGCTCCAATTGATAAGCACAGACCAGAGTTGCCTTATGATGTATGTGAGCAGGTTAATATTAATCTGAAATACGAGGGATATATAGACAGACAGTTAAGACAGGTTGAACATTTTTAAAAAGCTTGAAAATAAGCTTATACCAGACAGCCTTGATTACTTAGAAATAAGCGGATTAAGAAAAGAGGCTATGCAGAAGCTTGATAAATTCAGACCTCGT
>VOFG01000106.1_pt1 | contig 40000 bp, 53 predicted proteins | sample 5384171 | NCBI WGS metagenome assembly VOFG01 (sample SAMN12384726, study PRJNA508395) | human gut metagenome | isolation source: healthy gut F | host: Homo sapiens
GCTTTCCCTGATCTTATCCGCGGTGCTGCCCGCCGCAAAATTCTGGCGCTTGCCGTGCATCCGGCAGTTCAGAAAAAAAATCCCGAAAACCAGAATGCAGCTGATCGTGTTCTATACGGGCTGCGCTGCCGCAGCGTGTATTGTGCTGCTTGCAAATCTTGCCGGGTGGACGCTGGCCGCGGCAGGCTTCATGGCGGTCATGCTGTGCCTGATGGTCTGCACAGACCTTTCCTTTACGATCTCGATCCCCCATCCAATTCGGCTCCGTCGGCCGCAGCGCGACCGTCAGCGGCATTCTGGACTGTATGCTGTATCTGGGCGCGGCGATCTCCTCCTATCTGTTTGCGCTCCTCGCGCAGTGGGGCGGCTGGACAGCGACCATCGTCAGCTGGATCGTGATCCCGCTCATTGCGATCGGTATCCTCCTGAGCCGAAAGAATCTTGAGCCGGAGACGGCTGAAAAAAGCCATCTGTAAAAACAGAACCACCAGCCACGCGCACTGCGCATGACTGGTGGTTTTTCCTTTCTGAACGCTCAGCTGTTCTCTTCCGTCCACATGCAGGAGGGACAGCTTTTGGTTTTTCGTAATGGTGATCTCATACCGGCAGCCGCGGAAGACGCGTGGTGACCTTTTGCCGGGAGCAGCTGCTCCGGCAGACAGGGTCGATCTCAAGCGCCGTCCCACGTTGGGCGGATGCCCAAATGTACTGCGTCGCGGCCAGATACATCCATGCCGCCGTTCCGGTCAGCCACGAGACGTTGGCAAGGCCGAATTTATCGCCTCCGGGCCGAAGATGTTCGAGGAATAGACATACGGCTCTGCCTTATAACGCTCCGCGCCTGCCGTTTTCTGCGCGATCATCGGCAGAAGCTGGTGATAGTATTTCCAGGCGTTTTCCGGGCGTCTCAGCATACATTCTGCGATAATCGCCCATGTGTTGGCATGGCAGAAGACGCTTCCATTTTCGCCGCAGCCCTTTGTTGTAGCAGGTCAGGTTTTCTTCCTTTGTCGGGTAGTCCGTCGTCATGGCCGGATGAATTTTCTTGATGCCGAGTTCGGTATCGAGATATTTTTTGACGCTGTCCATGGCCTGTATTTGCTGCTCCTGCATGCCGAGACCGCTTGAGGACAGACCAGCTTTGCGTATTGAGCCAGATCCTCGCCTGCGGCTCGGACTCCGAGCCCGATAAAGCGGCCCTCGTCCGTGATGCAGCGGCGGAACCACGCGCCGTCCCACGCAAGCGTGCGGCAAAGCGCCTGCTGGCGGTCATAGAGCGCCTTGCATTCCGCTGCAAACTCCGGTTCACCCATGCGCTCCGCCAGTTCCTGCATCATGCGCAGCGCGACGGCAACCGCATCCCCGTCCAGATGCTCGCCCTTCCCCTTGCGGCAGACCTTATAGAGCATATCGTTCCAGTCGGAGCTGAGCATCAGCGGGAAGCCGTGCGCGCCCATGTTCTGCGTGGTGAAGCGGATAGACTTCTTGATATGCTCCCAGATCGTGCCGCTGCCGCCGTCGAAATACGGGGCCTGCGTGTCGAGGTACGAAACGTTTCCCTCTTCCAGCGCGATGTGATAGGCGTCCATGACCAGCCAGAGGTGGTTGTCCGAGTGGACGCGCGTGACCGGCTCCCAACCCTCGGTGGGGAAGAAATAGTGGTTGCAGTGGCCGTCCTGATACTGCTGGGTCAGGAGCAATTCAAATTTCTTTTGCCCGGTCAAGCTGCAAGGGGATCATGGCGAGAACATCCTGCGCGGTGTCGCGCACGCCGATGCCGCGGAACGTACCGGTGGCGTAGTAGCTGATATTCCGGGAGAAGCGGAAGTTCCGCTCCATCTGATAGGGGTTCCAGATGTTGATCATCGTCTCCGCGTCCTTGTCCGGGAGGCTGCACTGGAAGCCGGAGAAGAAATCCTCCCACGTCTCCGCCAGCTTCTGCATGGACGCGGCGAAAAAGTCAGGGGCTTTGCAGGCGGCAAGGGACTTGGAAATCTCGCTCTCCGTCATCTCCGTGCCGAGATAAATATTGAGCGATTTTGTTTCCCCGGCGCGGAGCGTCAGCGGCAGTTCCAGCGCGAAGCACGGATCGCCGCCAAAGAGTGTGGAGTTTTTCAGATGTTCGCGTTCGAGTCCGATCGGCGCTTCCTCACTGCGGTAGCTGCCGACAAATTCATCACGGTCGCAGTCAAACCCGGCGGCGGGCGCGTCGCTTGCGAAGTAGACCAGCGGCGTCTCGTCGGGCTTCGGCTGATTTTCCACGCCGTAGCGATAAATCAGCACGCTGTCTTTCTCGTAGACGGACAGCTGGTGCTTGTTATAGCACTGCCATTGCAGCTCGCGCATGAACTCCAGCATGCCAAGCTCGACGGGGGGGTAAATCGTCACGTTCCGGTCACAGTCGGAGCGCAGCTCCAGATGCCAGAGCATGACGTTTTTCAGCGGGCTGACCAGATACGTCGCCTCGGCGTGCAGGCCGTCACGCTCCGCTGAGAAGCGGGTGTAGCCCATGCCGTGCGCAGCCTCCCATTTCTCAGGCTTACATGCGCACGGTTCGCTCGTCGGGCACCAGACGGAATCGCCGTCCTTGATGTAGGTGTAGAAGCCGCTGCGGTCGGTCGGCAGGTGGAAGAAGCGGTAGTGGTTGATGCGCCAGATCTGCGGCGAACGGTACCACGCAACGCCGCCGCCCGCCTGCGAGATCATCGCGTGGAGCGTTCCGTTGGATAGGTAGTTCATCCACGGGGTCGGCATATTGTACCGGGACAGCACAATTTCCCGATTCTGATTCTCAAAACGGTATGGGTTCATTTGTCCGTCTCCGTTCTTTTTTGTGCCAGCAGCCACTGCAGGAGCATTTCATCATACGCATACGTCCATGCGTCATGGCCGCAGTCTCCAAAAACCGTCAGCCTTGCATTGCCGCCCGCACGCTGTATTGCCTTGACCATATCGACCGTCTCCGTCAGGGTACGACATCGTCCAGCGCACCATGAAACGCCCAGACCGGCATAGTCAATACCTCTGCGTTCCACGGCATTCCGCCGCCGCAGCAAGGCGCGATAGCCGCGAACAGCCCGGCGCCGCCATCGCAAGGAACCATGTGCCGTATCCGCCCATGCTGAGTCCTGTCAGCGTGACCCGATCCGGGTCGCAGGCGTATGCTTCGATCATGCGGCAAACGAACCGCTTCAGTTCCGGAAGCATCGCCACCCAAAAGGACCCTTCCGGGCAGCGCGGTTCGATCAGCACGCAGTCTTCTTCCCGCGTTTCTGTCAGGATGTTCGCCAGTCCATGAATCTCAGCCTTCTCCAGATCCTCACCATCGCCGCGTTCACCTGCGCCGTGCAGCTGGATAATCATTGGAAGACCTGCGTGCATCCGCTCCGGCATCCGGACGGCATAGGCAAAGCCCGCATCTGTCAACCGATGATATTGTACGTTCATTTTGTATCCTCCGCCCTGTCTCAAATGACATTTGCCGACGCGATCTCGTGCCAGAAGATGGCGCGCGCCGCCTTTCCATCGGCAGTTTCCTCGCAGCAGCAGTCGAGAACCGGCTCCTCCAACTCCTCGATCCGGTCGAGCCGTCCTTCCGCATAGGCCAGCAGCCGGTCTCTGCAATGCAGCAGGCGCTGGCGCTGGCCGCCGATGCGAAGATCAACCACGTCAAAGCCCTGCGGCTTGTTTTCGTGCATCCACTGCTGCTCATAGGCCGCATAAAACGCGTCCAGCCGTTCGAGCGCCGCGTCATAATCGGTGCAGAGCGCCTTCGTGGCTTTTTTTATCGCCGGACAGATACGCCGCCCTTGTGCGGATGCCAAGGTCTGCTTTCACACTCAAAAATGCGCAGAGCGCCCGCAGGGAGCGGAACAGGTAGCCGTATTCGGCGTGATCCGCATACACGGCCAGCCGCGCGGCGCAGTCCGCATAACCAGCCGCGTCCGCCGGCTTCACACGGTTATCAAACTGTCCCATGAACGGGTCACAGTAGAGCAGATACTTTTCCGGGTTATAGATCGCCTCAGCAGAATCGTTCTGCGTCCCGGCTAGGTCGAGCGCACGGAAATCCTCAAATGGGATACCGAATTCCTTCTCAAAATTCGCATGGATGGTTTCCACATCGTCAATGTCCTGCGCCATCTGCGAGACGGTAAACAGCGCCGGAAGCACAGCAAATTTGGAGCATTCCGCGCCGTTGTCGCCCCACATGGTCATGACGACATTTTCAACGCCCTTTGCGTGGCAGGCTTTCATTGCCTCGCGCATAGTCGCAATGCTGAACGCATTGTGCGGTGCAAAGCCCGTCCACGTCCACAGGCCGCCCGCAAACCACGAGCCGGGCTTGATGGCGTTGTGCGCGTCAATGTTTCTCTCATAGCTCTGCCGGTCGCGGCTAAAATAATCCCAGTACACCAGGTGAATATTCTCCGGCACCAGCTGCCTGACTTCCTCCGGAATTTCGCCCAGCTCCGGGTTTTGATTGAAATTGGTAAAGTAATCGCCGCCCGCCAGACGGAAGAACATATCGCCCCACATCAGAAGTTCAAAGTCATATTTTTTCGCCATCTCCGAGACCTTGCGCAGATGCTCCATCAGAATGCTGAAGCGATCGCGGTAGCCGTGCAGCGTCAGATATTTGCCAAGGCCGAGCAGATCCGCTTCGTCCATGCCGATGTTCACAATATTGGTGCGCAGACATTCGCGCAGCGTGCGGAACATCCCATCGACCAGTTCATAGGTTCGCTCGTCGCCGGTCAGCAGAATGTCGGCTGCATCGTGAATTTCCCGGTAGACCGGCCAGTGAAACAGGGCGTTGACATGGGCAAGCGTCTGGATGCACGGGATGACCTGCATCCCGTGCGCTGCCGCATACGCATCGATCTGTTTTAATTCCGCCTTGCTGTACCGTCCACGCAGATGGCCGAAATAGGGCTGGCCGTCCACCTCATAGGTGTCCTCCATATACATGTGCAGCGTGTTGCATCCAAGCCTTGCGGTCAGGTCAATCCAGCGCTTGACCGCGTCCACCGTCATAACGGCGTTTCGTGAGCAATCGATCATCGTGCCGAAAGTCTTGAAAGTATGTTCCATTTCTTTATCCTTTCCAGTCCGGTCAATAGTCAAACACGCGGTCTTCTCCCGCGCCAAAGCGCAGCAGATAGATGCGCCGCTGTTTCGGCTTCAGGAGCAGCACGTCCCATAAATCTTCTGTTTCCGTGCCCAAGCCCCGCTCCGTGCATTTCCGGACGTTCGGAAACAGCGATTTTATCGGCTGCGGGCGGACTGAGTCGATCAGGAAATATGGGATGTGACAGAACGTAGTTTCGTAATCGCAGGCGTAGTGCCCTGCAAACCAACCACCGATGCGGATACCGTGCTTTTGCGCCTGCCGCAGCAGCATCATGGCCGGCTCAGAGGCGTATTCCATATAGTTCCATGGGTCAGTACCCGTTTCAAAACGCGACTTTGGCAGCGCGTGCGAAAACAGGAATATCGCCCATCCCTCAGGAAGCTGGAGCGCCTCTGTCTTGAGCCACACAAGCTGCTCCGCGCCGTATTGGCAGCTTTTTTCAAAAAAGTTCTTCCTGTTCGTCGATCTGCGAAACATAGGACGAGAGGAAAATCAGACGCGCCTTCCGCTCGGAGAAATCCACATAATAGTACGGCTTATTCTGCGGTCGATGCAGATCGGGGTACTGCTCCAGATACGCCGTCTGCTGATACCAGCGCTCGTCCGTCACGATGCCCGTCACGATCTGGCCGACATAGCGCTCGTTGCGATAGCCGTCGTCATCGCCGCAGACAGTGTGTACAGTTTGCCTGAATCCGTGCAGGTCTGGAAGCGCGCCAGCTCCTGCGATAGTACAAACCGGGACGCAGTTTCCGGAATGCTGCCGTTCAGGATATCGCCAAGATGAATCACGCCGTCAAACTGTGCCTGCGCATCGACCGCGCGGATGTTTTCGTCCGTATGATCCGCGAAATCCGACACAGCCGTTCCCGCAAGCAGCGCGAAGCAGAGATCGTCCGGCTCCCGGAGTGCCCGAATTTTTCCGTCAGCGTCCGGCATTGATCTGCAAAGTATGGTTCCATCTGGATTCCTCCATCTATTTAATAGTGAACAATTCTGTCCTCGCCCGCTCCGAAACGCTTCAGATAGACCCTGCGTTCGCTCTTTTCAGTACGAGCGCATCCCAGAGGTCTTCGCTCTGCGTGTCCAAATCTCTTTCCCAGAAACGCACGTCGTCGTCAAACAACTGCGGATCATATGCAGTTTCTGACGCAGTGATGATAAACGGAATTCCAAAAGCGTTACAATCCGATCGCCGTGATAGTGGCCGATGAACCACCCGGCAATGTCAAAGCCGTACTGCTTTCGGCACTGGTCGAGCGCGTAAAAGACCTGATTGCCGTTGACGATGTCGTTCTTTTCGAGTGCAGTTTTCTCATCGAACAGCAATGCAGAAAACGGCGCGTCATGCGAGAATAGCATTACAGTCCAGTCCGACGGCAAAACCAGCGCCTCGTTTTGCAGCCACTGGATCTGATCTTCCTCGTATCCGAAGATCATGACCGGCCCGCCGCCGCGGTGCTCGTAATAATAGGAGCACACGAACACAAGGCGGACCTTTTCCTTCGCAATGTCTACATAATAATAGGGCTTCTGCGCCGGGCGGCGGACGTTCTGCTCCGCGTCCAAAAAGCCGATGGCCTCCGGCCAGAGCCGCTCGGAGTACGGCCCGCTGCACGCGTCGTGATTGCCCTGCACCGGGAAGAAGCGCCCGCTCGAAACAGTGGGCCGGAACAGCGCGAGCTGCTGCCGCAGCAGAAGCTTTGCGAACCGTCCGCCGATCTCCCCGGCGAGAAAAGCTCCCAGATGGACGCAGCAGTCAAAATGTACCGCCTGATCGACTGCGGAGATGTTCTCAATGGTAGCCGGGACGGAATTGTCCAGATGCGAGTCCGCAACCAGCGCAATGTTTAAATCCCCATTGCAGGACAGCACGTCCTGGATTGTATGTGCTGCTTCGTATTCATAGCATTGATTGATCATATCGAATCCCTCAACAAGGCCGGATCGGCGGCAATTGTGCACGCCGTATCCATTTCTCACATTTCAGCCGGTATTTTTGTGTCAATTAAACGATAGCACGTCATTTATCGGCCTGTCAAATGGGCATAGTGCCAAAAAAGGGTCTGTTTGCGCCATGACAATTATGTATTGTTTTTTTTGAGATATTTTGTGTATGAATTGGCAATCATGCGCAATGTTTGTAAGTCGGAGCATACATATTACTATTGTCTCATGTGTGTCTATGCGCAGTTAGGTTTGACGCTTACGTTCCTGCGAAGCTCTATCCTTATGTAAAAAGCAAGACACAAACTCAACTGCATGAGTTTGTGTCTTGCTTTTGTCCGTACCGACTGTACCCCCATGACACATTGTGTACCTAAGGGGTGAAACAGTTGAAACTTCTGGGCTTTTCGCGCTGATATCTTTTTGTTCAGCTTGATGTGTTTTCACTACACTATAGATGAACACACATCTTGTCGGAGTGACTCCGATCAACTACAAAATTAAGCACGCTTCTGAAAAAATGTTTTCTCTGCCATATGGATCACGAAGTCACGTTCGTCCGGATCGGCTTTTGCAAAGTCGATCTGATACCGCTGGCAGGTCTTGCGGAAGTGAACAACATAGGCCAGATCCTCTTTCGTCGGAGGTGCAACATAGCCGTTCGGCGCAGCAAGCGCGTCCAACTCCAGATATTTTTTGTTCTGCATCCGTCAGACCTCCTTCAAGTATTGTCCGAATAGTTCCCGCGCGGCATCGCCATCGATCAGCAGCAGAAACGGGTCAAAGCGGCTGAATGGGATCGCACCGTAATTTCGCATATAGTGTTCCCGAAGCTGCGACGTTTTCGCTTTCAAATAAATTGCACCGCCGTAGCCGTAATCAATGGAAAGCTGAATCCCGAACGCCAGCAGTGTCGCGCCGATCCCAGCGTATTTTCTAGGCTTGGACAGCGTCGGATTTCCGCTGGGTGCGCTCTCCATATACTCCACATAAACCAGCACGCCTTCCGGCATATCCCGATAAGCGGCGAGTCCGACCAGTTCTCTGGTTGCATCCAGCTCCAGCGCGTATTTGTCGAGCGCAGCATCCTGAATAAAATCCGTACGCCAGTCGGTTTGCCAATGTTCTCTCGCTGTTCGTTCAAAATCAGCGGCAGTCGCTTCCCGAATAGAGGCAGGAAGCTTCGCGCTTGTTTGGCTTTCGATGATGTAATAGCGTGGCTGCATAGCGGCTGCTCCTTCAATTCTTGATTTATTATACCACAGCTCTCAGAAAAACGCAAAGAAGAGTTTTCCTGATCTGCTTCCGTATCCGATTTACAGCCGCTGCTGAGAATGTCCAACAGTTCTTTTCTTCGACCATTGCCGCTCCCGCGCCTGTTCCAGATACCACCTGCGCGCATCTCTTGTCAGCCCTGCCTCCATAATGATCATGACGTTCAGTGTCCAGCCAATTTTCAGCGCCAGCCGGAGGAGCGTTTGGTCATTTTCATAAGCCCGATAAAAATCGCGCATCCGGCGCACGTTGCGCGGGGAAAAGCCTGCGCGGGCAGGGAAATTCGCCTGTAAGAACTCCGCGGCTGCGACCGCCGCGCCCTTCTCCGGACGCTGACTGATGACTTTGCCGATGGCATAGATCTCAATCATCTGCGGAAGATTCTGCGCGAGAATTGCGGTCAATTCCCGGTACATTGTGCCGTAATCCACAGGTTTTCTGACGTTCATAGCTTCTCCTTTCCGCGACCTACGTGCATCGTATATTTCGTCGTTTTGCGAATAGCCTGCTACAATATTTTGTGGTATGATTGCTCCGTTTGTTTGATTCTTGCGAGGAAGGAGCAGTCATGCAGTACCGATACCGAAGCCGCCCTGATCGGCGGTCTGATCTCAACCTATTTCTTTCAGCCCGCCGTGTCGGCGTCCTTGAAGAACGCCTACAGCCGTGTTTTGGAGCATTTGCACCAGAATGCCCTCACTTCCTCTGATCTTCAGCAAATCCGAAAAGCCGTGAACTTTCTGATGCCCATGTGCCAATCAAACCGGCAGACCCAGCGGGAGCTTATGGGTGTCAATATGAGGACAACGGCACTTCTGAATGGCTCACGGTAATCGTAGATAACGTAAAAGGCACGACGCTTGGTCGTGCCTTCGTGTATGTATTTTTGTTGACCGCTTCATTCAGCTGGTGCGGCTTTCCGGTGCTCTTTTTTGAAGCGGACTTTGTGGTAAAGACTTTGCTTGCCCACACAAAGAGGTGCAGCACGGAATCGAACAGGGAATCTTCTTTTACTTATTTATCGTTTGCTTGATCTCCGCACCGCCCTTGATCCGCACCAGAATCTCGTCAGCAGAGAGGACCGTCACACGCTCTACGATCTGACGGACAGCGTTTTCGCTCCATTCTGTGATCGTGGACGCGGCGTTCTCTATGGCTTGTTCTGCCTGCTTCATGCGGGTGCAGATGCGGTCAGCATCCACGCTGCCTTGCAGAATCTCTTCTTTCTGCCTTTTTGAGGGCAGTCTGCTCGGCAAGGATCTGCGAACTGTGCGTTGCAGGCTTCTTTATCTTCTGCGTCAACGGCTTCCGCCAACAGCTGCTGGAATTGCTCGTCGAGCTGCACCAAGCGGTGCTCAATGTCGGCAAGGCTCATCGTCTGACCCTGCACCGGCAGGAGTTCAAGAGATACCACATTCTTGATGCGGTCAAGTAGCGCAGGCTTGTCGCTCATGACAGAGTTGATGGCTGCCAGAATTGCCGCTCGCAGCTGTTCTTCCTTGATTGTCGGGGAGTCGTGGCAGTATTTCGTGCCGTAGTTCAGGCGGCTGGTGCAGCGCCAGACGGGATATTTTCGTCCGAGAGATGTCCATGTGCAGCGCCGGTAGAGCGTTCCGCACTCGCCGCAGACGATCCGGTCGGATAAGGCGTATTTGCTTGTATAACAGGAGCGTCCTGTCACAGCCGTTTTGGACGGGCTGCGCAGGGCACTCCGACGCGCCATTTCCGCTTTCACTGCGTTGTACTGCTCCCGGCTGACGATGCCCTCGTGGTGGTCTGGCATATAATATTGCGTCATCTGACCGACGTTCTTAATGACCTTCTTGCTGATCACATCTGTGCGGAATGTTTTCTGAAGCAGTACGTCGCCGCAGTATTTTTCATTCGTCAGGATGCTCTTGATGGACGTCGCTGTCCATTTTGATTCTCCGAAAACCGTTTTGACCTGATTTTCCTCCAGCCAGTCTTGTAGATTGCGCAGGCTGGCGCCGCTCTCATATTGCTTGTAGAGTTCGCGCACGATTTCTGCTTGTTTTGGTATGATGCAGAATTTTCCCTTTGTGTCTTTTTCGTATCCGTAAAGTCAGTAACAGGGAACCTTGAGTGTGCCGACTTTCGCGTGCATCTGCCGGCCGCGCCGGATATTGCCGGAGATGGACTCACTCTCGGACTGCGCCATCGCGCCGTACATCGTTATCATAAATTCACTGTCCGCTGGAAGCGAGTTGATATTCTCCTTTTCGAAGAGAACCCCGATGCCAAGTTGCCGGAGAATGCGCGTATAGTTGATGCAGTCAAGCGTATTGCGGGCAAATCGCTGGATGGACTTCGTAAGGATGAGGTCAATCTTTTTCTGCTTGCATTGACGGATCATGCGGAGGAATTCCGTGCGCTTTTTTGTAGACGTGCCGGTGATGCCTTCATCTGCGAAGATCCCTGCCATCGTCCAGTCCTTGTTGGACATGATTTTGTCCGTATAATACTCGCACTGCGCTTCATAGCTGCTGGCCTGTTCTTCTTCCTTGGTCGAGACGCGGCAGTACGCCGCAACGCGAAGCTGTTTTTGTGACCGCAGCTGTTTGCTGCAACTCCGGCTTTGGGGGAATGATAATCACGCGCGGCTTTTCGTCTGTCATACCAAATCGTCCTTTCCGATGATCTGTCCGTTTTTGAGCTGTAAGCGCACTACCTGCCGCGTCACCAGCACAGCGGAGACAGCACTTTGCAGCAGCTCTGCGTTGAGTTCTGCCGTACACTCGAACGCCGTGAACAGTCGCCGCAGGCGTTCGGTTTCATATTTTTCGTTGCCAATGGCGTCGTACTGTTCCTGCGCCAGCTTGCAGATCAGGCTTCTGGCAGCATCCTCGTCGAGCGGCTGGGTGTTCAGAATTTCATCCAATTCTACCTGCGTGCTTGTATGTGCTGATGCAGGCGGCTTTTCCGGTTGCGTAATGCGCGCTGGCTGCTCTGCCAACTTGCCGAGCAGATGTGTGACCTGCTGTTCGATCTCCGGTGTAGGCGGACTTGGAACAGACCCGTTTGAGCGCTTTCTGTGCGGGTGTCCGCTCCGGCAGACGCTGCTTGGTCTGACGCTTCTCGGCGGCTGCTTCAAATAAATTTATGTCAACCAATTCCGGATAGCTGTCTGCGCCGGTGTACTTAACATTTTCTAAGATTCGGGCAATCATGTTTTTATTCCACGACTTGCCCTCGTCGTAGGCTGGGGCCGGTCTTGCTCATCTGTTCTGCAATTTCCTTCAGCGACGCGCCGAGCGTGTATTGTAGGAAAATATCCTGTACGGCTTTTGCTTCGGGTTCATTCCGGACGATCTCACCCATGCGCATTTGATAACCGAACGGCAGCTTCCGATTTCCCATCAGCGTCGTGTCCTTTCGATTTGCTCTAGCAGCTCCAAGCCGTTTTTCAGCCGGAAGCGCAAGCGCTCGTTGCTGTCCACAATGATCTTTTCTACAAGCGCATCGAACAGCTCCGCATCAAAGCTGTCAAGGAAATCCGGCCCGTCCTCCAGCGCGTCCATGAGATCGCGGGTGCGGTCTGCCAGATCGTCGCTGTCGGTGTCGAGAAACCTTGCTTTTTCCTGTTTCAGCCTGCGGAGCTGTTCGCTGAGTTTGTTATTGGATGAGATAAAAGTGTCAGGATCAACGCCGCCTGCCTGCTGAAGCTGGGCAAGGAATTGAACCTGACTGAGGGTATCCGATATTTTCTTGTTGAGAGAGATGACATCCTCGCTCCAGAGCATCCGGCTGTAGCGGATCTTTTGAAGGTTCGAGAGCATTTGCGTGAAAATGGGTTCGCCGTGGTGCTTGAGTTTGTAGTACAGGCGGCAGAATGCTTCTTGCATAACTGTTTCTGGTATCTGGCTGTTCGGGCAGCTGTTTCGATCTATATCATGCTGCCTGCATGACCAATATGTGCAGCCTCTATTTTGGCGAAGTCGAAACATGGAACTACAGCATCCACAAAGAACCTTTTTCCGAAATGCTGACGGAGCATAATAATCTTCTGGATGTTTTTCGCCTGCCCGTTGCATTCGCAATTCTGCAACTGCGTGCCAAACGCTCTTTTCTACAATTGCCTGATGCGTATTTTCTACATAGTATTGTTCTTTTTCGCCCTTGTTCTTGCGCTGCTTATATGGGAAAGTGTCCCCCGAGTAGGTTTTCTGCCAAAGAGAATCCCCAATGTACTTCTCATTGGCGAGAATGTAGGAAATAGCTTTTCGCGTCCATCGGTGCTGCTTTTCATTTTCTCTGAACGGAATATTGGCAGCATTCAGTTGATCTCGAATGAACTCCATGCTGGTTCCTGATAAATATTTCTCGTAGATCATACGAACGATAATTGCTTCCGATTCAACAATACATAGCTGGCGATCAACCAGTCGATAGCCGTATGGTTCTTTACAGGTAATGAATGTTTTATCCCGTATTCGTTTCTGGACACCCCATTTGACGTTCCCTGATATGGACTCACTCTGCTTTTGCGCCAGTGATGCCATGATCGCCATGACCATCTCGCTGGACACTCTGGCTGTATCGATGCCCTGTTCTTCGAACAGAACGCTGACACCCAATTCTTTCAGTTCCCGGACGGCCGCAAGACAGTCTTTCGTATTGCGGGCAAATCGGGAAATGCTCTTGACCAGAATGCGGTCGATCTTTCCTTTCCGGCAATCCTGCATCATGCGCTGAAAATCTTCGCGCTTTTCAACTGACGTGCCGGTGATACCCTCGTCGGCATAGATGTCAACCATTTCCCAATCCGGATTGCCGGAGATGAGTTCGGAATAATATTGGTTCTGCACGCGGTAGGAGTTGAGCTGATCCTCGCTGGAGGAACTGACGCGGGCATACGCCGCGACGCGCAGTTTTCGCGCTACGATCTCGTTGTGCGCCGGAATTACAATGACACGCTGCTGTTCCAGCGCAAGGTTTCCGTTGGCCTGTTTTTTTGCCACGTTCTCACCTCCCCGCAGCAACACACACTACTACAATATTTGCAGAATAGCTATGACCAAAACGGAGAAAAATCAAGCGTAAAGTGTGAAATTTGCACCAAGCTCGACCGCGATCCGCCGTGCGATCTTTTTTGATTTCATTTTCAGAAAAGCCCACCGTTTGGAGCACTTTCAGGAGCTGGCAGATGCCTAAAAATCAATGTTCGGATTCATTGCATTTCTCCTATACACAAAGCAGGGGAACCGTATTCCATAGCGGGATACGGTTCCCGCGGTTTCTGACATTTGTGCTTCTGGCTTTATTTGTCGCTACATCCCAAGCCAATGGGCGATTTCAAACAGCGGCGGCTGGCTGCCGCTCCACGGGTCTTGCACCCCTCCGAGGATCTCTCCGAGCTGCCCCATTACGTTCCGTTGTGGCTGGACAGGTGTACCATTATAGATTGGCAGGGTCTTCGCAAAACAGCTTGCCAAAAGCTGCTTCTGGCTGGATGGGGCCGCTCGTCACCTTATTGGGCCGTCTTTATGCAGTTTCCTGCACAGGTGGTCTTCGCGCATCCGCCAAATCGCTTTCCCTCGTCGGGTTCTGCCAACTGATGTACTGTTGAATCGGGTTTTTACTTTTCAAAGAACAACAGAGGTAAATGTCCCTCTATTTAATCCGACAGAAATTCGCGTTTTGAGCGGTCACTTTTGAAAAATTTTTTTTTTCTTTTTTGCAGCATCCACAGAGTCCCTGACAGTGCTGTACTTGCAGTGTTCAATCTCCGCGATTTCCCGGAATGACTTACCGTCCTCGACAAATAATTGAAACCGCCGCAGCTGGGTCGGGGTCAATCCTGCGCGTGCAGGCGCGGACTCCAGCAGCTCCTTGATCTCTTGGCGGATGTACTGCTCGTCCAGCGTCTTTGATGCCAACTCCGGTGCATTGGCCGGTCTGGCTTCCAGCCGGAGCTTTTCCAAATGCCGCTCATCTCGCTTTTCCTGCTTCAGATCCTCCAGCACAAATTCTCGCGTCAAAACCGTAAACAGCCGGAAGTCCAGACGGATCACCCGTCCGGTATCCGGAGATTCCGGGTAGACATCCTCGATATGTACAATCACCGCTTCCGGCTTTTTCTGAATCAGTTCGCGGTGAGCCTTTTTCGTGAGCTGGAACCAGTCAGATTCGATTCCATTTTGGACAACTTTAATCAGCATATCGCTGCCTCCATTTCTGAATTTCATTTGCGCGGATGGGCAAATGTCAGAAACGGAGGGGCGCGGATAGCGTAATAAAAATCCGCCAGTGTGCTGCGGCTGCAATTTGCAGCGTTTGCACACTGACGGACGCTAAAAATATTCACCAGTAATTCCACTCGACGGCGTACAACTGCCACCTGTTTGAAAGCGGCCTTGCGGCACGAGTGGAATCTACCGGTGTTCTGGGCTGCTGGTCACCATCGGAGGCGCAGCCCGCGCCTTTTTAGGGGAAAATTGCATAAAACACTCCATCCCGGCAGGAATGGAGCGTCTTAGTCGCACGGATTGCCCTCCAGCACTGCCGTTTTTTTATATGCGACGCTGGAGGTATTTCCTTATTTCGTCCTCTGATAGTGAATAAAATTCGACACCATTAGAGCATTTCTGAAACAGCGGGTATTCTGTACAATACTCCTGTCGGAGGTGAACTACTGGTGTCGATTTATAATACTCCATTAGAGGAGCGTTTCGGTGAAGATTGGAAGAATTGCGCGAGGGAAAGAATATGACGCGCGAACAGCTTGCGGATCAGGTTGGGCTTACCGCAAGGCATATCGCCGCATTGGAACGAGGTGAGCGGCGGCCGACGCTCAATACAATGGAAAAGCTGCTGCGGACGCTGGGCGCACCGACCGAGTGGCTCATCTATCCGGAGTTTGAAGAGCAAAATGCCCGTTTGCGCGAGATTTCCCATTTGGCTGCTACATTTTCAGATGAACAGCAGGAATTCCTGCTCGGCATTATGCGCCTGATGCGGAAACAGAAATATGAGGGTTAAAAATAGCGGTGTTCGCTGGAACACCGCTATTTTTTATGCTCCAAGTAGTTGTGTACTGCTTGGAGTATTTCATCCATCAGGATTCGATCGGATGCGTTTATTAAAAACTGATTTGTTTGATCTTCGGATAAAATCCCGGTAAACAGAACATCCATAGAACAGTGAAGCGCCGCCGCGATTCTTACACATAAAACCGCGCTAGGTCTGGCCTGACCGGATTCAATCTTTGAAATATACTTCTGACTGCAATCTGCCTTCCATGAGAGTTCGTCCTGCGAAATACCACACACTTTCCGGAGATTATAAATGTTTTGCCCAAGCTGCACATAAAATGCAGCGTCATCTGATTCAGGGTGGAGTTTCCATGTCATAATTATATTTGATTCCCGTGGGCAGAAAATATCCACCAGATGGTATAATTTTTTAGAACTATTTTGTGCCCTTACCTCAAAGTGCCATGAAATGCGTTATTAGCACATTTCATGGCACTTTTACTCGTTCCGGCTATTATGTTATCTCTGCCCATAATAGGCATTCTTGCCGTGCTTGCGGAGATAGTGCTTATCCAGCAGCTCCTGCTGCATCCGCGTCTGCCGCTCGTTTAATTGCAGAGAGTGGTAATTCATAAACGCGACCTCTTCGAGGACAACTGCGTTGTGAACTGCCTCGTGTGCGTCCTTGCCCCACGTAAAGGGACCATGGCTATGCACAAGAACAGCCGGGATTTGCGCTTCGTCACACCCACGGAACGTCTCGACGATCACGTTGCCGGTCTCCTTTTCATATTCGCCCGCAATTTCTTCCGGGGTCATTTCGCGCGTACAGGGAATCTCTCCGTAGAAGTAGTCGCCCTGCGTCGTGCCGAGCGGCGCAATTCCAACGCCCGCCTGTGCAAAGCTCGTTGCCCAACGGCTGTGCGTGTGGACGATGCCGCCGCAGCCAAGGAAGGCTTTGTAGAGAGCCAAGTGCGTCGGCGTGTCGCTCGACGGCTTCCATTTGCCCTCAACGACGTTTCCGCCCAGATCGACCACGACCATGTCTTCCGCTGTCATGCCGTCATACGGTACACCAGAGGGTTTAATGACCACAAGTCCGCTCTCGCGGTCGATTTCGGAGACATTGCCCCATGTAAACGTAATAAGGCCGTATTTCGGAAGCAGCAGATTCGCTTCCAGCACGTCCTGTTTCAGTTTTTCCAGCATCACAGCACCTCCGTTGCTGTCTTTTCCAGCGGCAGCGCTTTTGATAGCGCGCAAGGAACGCATCAAAGCCCGTACAGTCGGCAGCATCCGCCTGCAAGGTCACAGACTTGACGTTTGCAAAAACCTCCGTATCCAAAAATCCGCAAGACTCTTTCCGTGACTGTCCAGCCGGTATGCCGCCAGCAGCGCCATACCGTAGGGGCCACCCTCACCGGCCGTCTCCATCACAGAGACCGGCGCGCCGACCGCCGCAGACAGCAGCCGCTGCCCAACCTCCGGGGTCTTGAAGAAGCCGCCGTGACCGTAAAGCTTTTCGATGGCAACGTGTTCTTCACCGGTCAGAATGTCAAGACCGATCTTGAGCGTTGCCAGCGCAGAAAGAAGATGTGTGCGCATGAAGTTGGCAAGCGTCAGTTTCGCGTCAGGTGTTCTGGCGAACACAGGCCGTCCAGCATCCAAATCGGTAACACCTTCGCCAGAGAGATAATTGTAGCTGAGAAGCCCGCCGCAGTCCGCGTCGCCCTCCAGCGCCTTGCGGAACAAAAGCGTATAGAGTGCGTTTGCGTCCAGCTCCGCGCCGATGGCGGAGGCGAACTCTCCGAACAGTCCAACCCATGCGTTGATGTCGCTGGTGCAGTTGTTGCAGTGAACCATCGCAACCGGTGCGCCGTCCGGTGTCGTAACCATATCGATCTCGCGGTGAACGCCGAGCGGCTTGTCTACCACGATCATGGCAAAGTCCGACGTACCGGCTGAGACGTTGCCGGTCTTGACGCGCACGGAGTTGGTCGCAGCCATGCCCGTTCCCGCGTCGCCCTCCGGAGGGCAGAACGGGATGCCGGGCTGCAAATCGCCGCTCGGGTCGAGCAGCTTTGCGCCTTCCTCCGTCAGCACACCAGCGTCTGCACCGGCAGGCAGCACCTGCGGCAGAATGACGCGAAGATCGATGCCGGTAAGTGTCCGGAACTTCTGGAGCATTTCTGCATCGTAGTCGAGCGCCTTGCTGTCGATCGGGAACATGCCAGAGCAGTCTCCGATACCAAGCACGCGCTTGCCCGTCAGCCGCCAATGGACATAGCCAGCCAGCGTTGTCAGATAGTCGATCTGCGCGGTATGTGCCTCACCGTTTAGCATCGCCTGATACAGATGCGCAATCGACCAGCGCTGCGGGATGTTGAATCCGAACAGTTCGGTGAGCTTTTCCACAGCTTCACCGGTCATGGTGTTTCGCCATGTACGGAATGCGGCAAGCTGATTGCCGTCCTTGTCAAATGGTAGGTAGCCGTGCATCATAGCAGAAATGCCGATAGTAGCAACAGTTGTAAGCTTCTGTGCGTATTTCTGCTCGAAGTCCGCTTTCAACGCTGCGAAGCAGGTCTGCAAGCCCGTCTCCGCGTCGGAAAGCGCATACGTCCACACGCCGCGGGTGAGCTGGTTTTCCCATGTGAAGCTGCCGGAGGCGATAGGCAGATAGCCTTCATCCAGCAGAACGGCCTTGATGCGCGTGGAGCCGAGTTCAATGCCGAGTACAGTTTTGCTTAAATCGATCTGCTTCATCATGCGAACGGATTTTCCGTGGGATATGGGAGGGACTTGGGCTGATTATAGGCGATGTCGGCGACGCCGAGGAACTTGAAGGCCTCGAACAGGAGCGTGCCGTAGTGGCCGAAGGCCACCGCACCGTGGTGCGGGTAGCGCTTCTGGACGAGGACGTGGCGATAGAACCGGCCCATCTCCGGGATGGCGAAGATGCCGATGCCGCCGAAGCTGCCCGTATGTACCGGCAGAATTTCACCCTCTGCAATGTAGCTGCGAAGCACACCGTCGGAATCGCACTGGAGGCGATAGAACGTAATATCGCTTGCCGCAATATCTGCCTCGAGCGTGCCGCGCGTGAAGTCGGGCTCGGAGCCAGCCGGCTCGAGCAGACGGTGCTGGATGAGCTGATACTTGATGGCACGGTCGGCGCAGAGCTTGCAGCTCGGCGTGTTGCCGCAGTGGAAGCCCATGAAGGTGTCCGTCAGCGTGTAATCGAACTTGCCCTTGATTTCAGTTTCTGAACAGGCTCGCCGGGACGGAATTGTTGATGTCGAGCAGCGTGACCGCGTCGTGCGAAATACACGCGCCGATGTACTCCGAAAGTGCGCCGTAGATATCGACCTCACAGGCGACGGGAATGCCGCGGGAGGCCAGGCGGGAGTTGACGTAGCAGGGCTCGAAGCCGAACTGCTCCGGGAACGCGGGCCAGCACTTGTCTGCAAACGCAACGTATTTGCGCGCGCCCTTGTGGCCTTCTGCCCAGTCCAGAAGCGTCAACTCGAACTGCGCCATGCGCTCGAGCATATCGGCGTAGTAGTGGCCTTCGCCCATTTCCTTCTTCATGTCCTCGCAGACGGCGGGGATGCGCTTGTCGCCCGCGTGTGCCTTGTAGGAGACGAGCAGGTCCAGCTCGGAGTTCTCTTCGATCTCCACGCCCAGCTCGTACAGGCCCTTGATGGGCGCGTTGCAGGCGAAGAAGTCCTGCGGACGCGGGCCGAAGGTGATGATCTTGAGGTTTTTGACGCCGATAACGGCACGGGCAATGGGAATGAAGTTCGCAATCATCTTTGCAATGTCTTCGGCGGTGCCGACCGGGTATTCGGGGATGTAGCCCTTGAGGTGCCGCATGCCGAGGTTATACGAACAGTTCAGCATGCCGCAGTAGGCGTCGCCGCGGCCGTTGATGAGATCGCCGTCGCCCTCGGCGGCTGCGACGAACATGCACGGACCGTCAAAGTACTTTGCAATCAGCGTTTCGGGCGTCTCGGGGCCGAAGTTGCCGAGGAAGACGACGAGGGCATTGCACTCTGCCGCCTTCACATCGGCAACGGCCTTCAGCATATCGTTCTCGTTTTCGACGGTCACGGGGCATTCGTACACGCCGCCTGCGCAGGCCTTGGCGATGTTCGCGCGGCGCATCTCGGAGAGCGTGCGCGGGAAGCAGTCACGGGAGACGGCGATGAGGCCGAGCTTGACATTGGGGATGTTTTCAAACATGATCTGTACCTCCTGATCAATCTTCAGAAATATCGATGTTTTTACCGGTCAGGCCGATGTGTGCGCCGGACTTTGCTTCACTGGATTCCGGATGCGCCAGCAGCCACTTGTTGCGGGCGGTCATCCATGTATCTTCTTCGCTCTGCGGCTCGAAGACAGGCTTCTCCGTGTTCGTACCCTTCGGCAGGACGACGGCGACGCGGAAGCCGGTCTTCTCCGTCTGACACGGCGCGTAGTGAAGCGTCGTGCCGTAGACCTCGACGGCCATGCCCGCCGGGACGCGGAAGGCCTTGACCTTCGCGGTGTCGAGCTGGCCGTCTTCGATCTCGGCTTCTTTTGCAAGCAGGAGAATAAAATCCTGCTCGCCGACGTTGATCTCACTGTCCCGGTGGTACTCGAGGCAGTTCAGCTTCGTGTTATAGCCCCAGCACATGCCGATCTGGATGGGCATACCGCCGTAGGCACGGTCACGCATTTCGTCAAAGATGCCGCAGGCCTCGAGCGCATCGATGCTCGGCTCGTAGGCCGTGCCGCGTGCGGGCATGGGGACCGTCTGCATAGCCGCGACGAGCGCGGTCGTGTCATACCCCTCCAGCACCTTGCCATAGGACCTGAATGCGGGGTCGGAAACAGAATACAGTTTCATAGCTCCTCCTTACACTGTCGCGGCGAAGAAATCCTTCAGCGCGGGGGGTAGAGTTTTTGAAGCTCTGATAGCGGGCTTCGTATTTGGCCGTCAGAGCCGCGTCCGGTTCGGTCGTGGATGCAACCTCAACGAGCTTGCCGGCCGCTTCCTGCACGGAGGCAAACTTCCCGCAGCCGACCATGGCCAGCATCGCCGCGCCATAGCCCGGTCCCTGCTCGGTCTTGACCATGTCGAGCGGAATGCCGAGAACGTTGGCGAAAATCTTCCGCCACAGCGGGCTCTTTGCGCCGCCGCCGCAGATGTTCGAGCGCGGGATGGAAATGCCGAGGGACTTCGCGACCTCAACCGAGTCGCGGATGGCGAACGCCACACCCTCAAGGACAGCCTGCACGAGGTCTGCCCGGCTGGTGTCCATCGTCATGCCGGTGAAGGTGCCGCGCGCGTTCGTATCGTTGATGGGGCTGCGCTCGCCCATTAAATACGGCAGGAAGTACACGTGATTTTCGCCGAGCTTTTCGTCGGTAATGTCCTTCTGTTCGCCCGCGAAGTCGGACGTTTTGAGAATTTCCTCGCACAGCCACTTGTTGCAGCTGGCAGCCGACAGCATGCAGCCCATCAGGTGATAGCCGCCGTCAGCGTGTGCGAAGGCGTGCAGCGCGTTATTGGGGTCGACGCCGAATCTGTCGGACGAAATGAAGATCGTGCCGGACGTACCGAGCGAGATATTGCACCCGCCCGCGCCGACCGTGCCGGTGCCGACTGCCGCTGCGGCGTTGTCGCCCGCACCGGCGACCACTTTAACGTTCTCCGGCAGGCCCAGCGGCTGCGCGGCTTCCTTCGTGAGCGTGCCCACGACCGCGAAGCTTTCAAACAGTTTCGGCATCTGCGATTCGGAAACGCCGCAAATGTCGAGCATTTCCTTTGACCAGCACTTATGCTGCACATCAAGCAGCAGCATGCCGGAGGCGTCGGAGTAATCGCAGGCGTGGACGCCCGTGAGCTTGTAGGTCAGGTAGTCCTTCGGGAGCATGATCTTTGCGATCTTTTTGAAGTTTTCCGGCTCGTTTTCGCGCATCCAGAGGAGCTTCGGGGCGGTGAAGCCCGCGAAGGCAATGTTGGCCGTCAGCGAGGACAGCTTGTCTTTGCCGACGACGTTATTGAGATAGTCGACTTCTTTGGACGTGCGCCCATCGTTCCACAAAATTGCCGGACGGATGACGTTGTCGGCTTCATCCAGCGCGACAAGGCCGTGCATCTGCCCGCCGGAGCCGATGCCTGCAACCAGTTCTGCATCAAAGCCGCGCAGCAGCTCGGGAATGCCGGCCACGACCGCGTCCCACCAGTCCTCTGCCCTTTGCTCCGACCAGCCGGGATGCGGGAAGCTGAGGGGATATTCTTTCGTGACAGTGTTCAAAATTGAACCATCCTCCGCGACAAGCAGCAGCTTGCACGCAGACGTGCCGAGGTCAATGCCGATATAAAGCATAACAATGATTTCCTCCTATTGGCGAACAAAAACCGGCATCGTATCAAGCGGAGCAGGTACCTCGATCCATTGGCCGCCTTCATATACGGTACCGCCCTCCAACTCAGCCCATGCACAGCCCATTGGCAGATAGACGCGGCGCATACGCTGCTCCGGATAGAGGATCGGTGCGACAAGATACTTTGCGCCGTAGCAGTACTCGTCCGTAATATCCCACGCGGTTTTATCCTCCGGGAATTCTGTGAACAGCGTCCGCATCACGGGAAGTCCTGTTTCATGGGCTTCCTGCATCACGCTGCGCGTGTATTCCCGCAGATTTTCGCGCAGTGCAAGATACTTCTTGCAGATCTCATATACTAGCTCGCCATAGCTCCATACCTCATTCGGAGCTCCGGACAGGCAGGTGCAGCCGCCTGTTGTTCCTAGCTGTGGCTGCTTCGGTTCTCGATCTCCGTGCAGGCGCATGACCGGGCAAAAAGTTCCCCATTGGAACCATCTGACAAATAGTTCACGGAAGGCTGCATCGTTTGGATCGCCGCCGTGGAAGCCGCCGATGTCCGTTGTCCACCACGGAATACCAGCAATACCCATGTTCAGGCCGGCAGCAAGCTGATTGCGCATGCTTTCAAAGCTGGATGCAATATCGCCGCTCCAGACTAGCGTGCCGTATTTCTGGCTTCCTGCCCACGCGCAGCGCAACAGATTGACAATATTCTTCTGTCCTGCAGCCCGCATCCCTTCATAGAATCCTTGCGCATACTTGACAGGATAGAGATTTCCAATTTTGAGATTCGAACCAAGATAATACCGATAGTTATCAAAATCGTAAACGTTGTACTCAGGCTCTGCTTCGTCCAGCCAGAAGATATGTACGCCTTTGTCGTAGTAATTTTTCTTTGCTTTGCTCCACACATATTCTCGTGCCGCAGGGTTTGTCGCATCAAAATGCAGCGTATTTCCGAGAAATTCGAATGCAGTTTGTACGCCGCGCTCGCAACGAATCAGGTATCCTTTTTCCAGCATTTCCGGGTAGTTCTTCGACTCTTTATCCACGGTCGGCCAGATTGATACCATAAGTTCAATGCCCATCTCGTGCAGCTCCGCAATCATAGCGTCCGGGTCAGGCCAGTAGGTCGGGTCAAAGCTCCAATCGCCCTGCTTGAACCAGTGGAAGTAGTCGACCACGATTACATCAATTGGCAGACCGCGGCGTTTGTACTCCCGCGCGACCTCCAGCAATTCTTCTTGTGTCTGATAGCGCAGCTTGCACTGCCAGAAGCCGAGGCCATATTCCGGCATCATTGGGACTGTGCCGGTCACGGCGGCATAGCCCTCCAGAATCTCCTTCGGCGTGTCGCCCGCAATGACCCAATAGTCGAGAACATTCGTGGAATACGCCTCAAAGCTCGTCAGGTTTTTTCCGAAAACGGCCCGACCAATGGCGGGATTATTCCACAGCAGTCCGTAGCCAAGGCTGGACAGCAGAAACGGCACCGAAGCCTGCGAATTGCGGTGTGCAAGTTCGAGATCCGTACCTTTTTAAGTTGAGATGCGGCTGCTGGTATTGTCCCATACCAAAGATTTTCTCATTTGGGTCTAAGGACTCAAAGCGTGCGGTTAAATGATAGTCGCCGCCTGGAATTGGACGAAACTCCCGCGCCTCAACTTCAATTGCACTGCACTTGGGGTCAAGAACATCCCGGCGGTTGCGAGCATATTCTTCGAGCAGTTTCTCTCCGCGGCTGTTGTAGACCGTCAGCTTTCCGCCTGACGTGATACGAGCGGTCAGGTTTCCGTTCTCCATCTGTGCGTAGCGCTCCGTCTGTGTGATCGCTGCAGTATGTCCACATGGCTGCGTCAGCGCCCAGTTTTCCTCCGGAAATGCTGCCTGCTTGATCGCACGAACACGAATTGCATTTTTGCCCCACGGCTCGATCAGCACAGTTTCCTGATTGAACGTATAGATAAGTTTGTTTTCCTGTGTTGTAATCATGTTTTTACCCCTTTACAGCGCCGCTTGTCATACCGCTGATGATGTATTTCTGCATGAAAATGAAAATCAGTGCGACAGGAATGATCGTTACAATGGCATACGCCGTCAGATAGCTCCATTTCGTTCCGTACTGCCCCATGAAGTTGTAAATACCTGCGGTGATAGGACGAGCCTGCTGATCAAGAATGAATGTCATGGAATACGCCAGATCGCCCCATGCGTAAAGGAACGAGAAAATTGCGCAGACGATGATACCTGGTTTTGCAATCGGGATCAGCACCCGAAAGAATGAACCGAATTTTCCACAGCCATCAATATACGCCGCTTCCTCCATCTCGTTTGGTATCGACGCAAAATAGTTTTTCAGAATCAGAACGGAAAACGGAATGCCAATTGTTGCATCTGCCAGGATCGCTGACAGCCATGTGTTGTACAAATGCATATTTTTGAACATCAAAAACATCGGCGTCAGCAAAACGGAAACCGGCAGCATCTGTGTTACAAGGAATGTCAGCAACACACCTTTTCGGAACCGGAATTTGTATTTTGCGATACCATAAGACGCTGGGACAGCCAACACGACACTGATCACGGTGGCACCCAGCGAAATCAGAAGGCTGTTTCCGAACGAGCGGAACATATTGAAATCACCGTGATCGAGCTGCGCTGTATATGATTTCGTGTTCATCACATTGGGCCAGAACGTGGGTGGGATGTGAAAGATCTCCTGCTCTGTTTTCAAGGAGGTTACCAATGTCCAATAAAGCGGGAACAACAGTAGAGCGAGAATCAATACGGAAAAAATGCAGAAGACAATATTTTTGTGGCCTTTTAAGGTTTGCTCACTATTCATGCAGCACTCTCCTCTCTGGTGGCGCGCAGATACAGCATGCCAACCAGCATCAGAAGCACAAATAGTACATTTGCGACAGCAGAGCCCATGCTGTATTTATACATGTCAAACGACAGCTTATAGGAATATGTGGACAGCATCTGTGTACTGTTGACAGGCCCGCCGCCTGTCATAACAAAGACAAGGTCAAAGACCTTAAAAGTGTAAATAAAGCCCAAAATCAGAACTGACTCAATCGTCGGGCGAAGCAGCGGAAGCGTAATTTTGAAAAAAGTATCGAGTTTTCCGGCACCGTCGATGGATGCGCTTTCGTACAGCTCGGTTGGAATTGTGGTAAGTCCTGTAGAAATCAGGATCATGTTAAACGGAATACCAATCCAAACATTTGCTGCAACCAATGCAATCATAGCTGTTCCGGAAGATGTTAGCCAATCGATGTTTTGCGAAATCAAGCCAAGGCTTTTCAAAATATAGTTCAAGATACCGACATCCGTACCAAAAATAAATTTGAACATCAGCGCCGTAACGGTAATCGGAATCATCCACGGCATCATAAGAAGCCCGCGAACCGGCTTCTGAAAATGAGAATTTCTTTGTAAAAAAGAGCGCCAATGCAAAGCCAATCACAAATTGCAGCACAAGGCAGCAAACTGTGTATAGCAGAGTATTACCAATGGAATGCAGGAACACGTTGTCATGGAACAATGTGATGTAATTCTTCAAGGCGACAAAGTGACGCTCACCCGAGATCAAATTTTTCTGTGTAACGTCCTGTAAACTCAAAACAATATTATAGACAATTGGATATCCGACAAATACGAGCATATAAAGCAGTCCAGGAAGAACAAATAACCAGCCCGCACGTTCATATCGGAAGAACCGTTTTAGTGTTTTCACGCGATACCTCCTGTAAAAAATGGGGAGCCCCGATGTATTCGAGGCTCCCCGGACTTAGCAGCGCTTATTTCAGAATCGAATCAACAGTTGCCTGTGCTTCTGCTGCCGCGTCAGCCGGAGCTGCGGAGCCGGTCATGACCTGGTTGAAAGCGAGGGAAATCGCATCAGAGATGGAAGGCCAATCTTCGTGCGGGCCGCGAGCCTTCGCGTAGGTCATCTGCTCGACAAACTTCAGATAGTCCTCATCACCACTGAACTGGTTCTGCGCAATAGATTCGATGCCCGCAATGTAGCCGAAACCGCTCATCAGCTCAACAACAACGTCTTCATTCGTCATATAGTTCAGGAAATCAAGCGCACCGTCAACATTGCCACCCTCGATAACTGCGTAGTTTTCGCCGCCGATGACAGAGGCATATTCACCGTCATCGCACATCGGGATCAGCGTGACGCCCCAGTTGAGGTCCGCCGCTTCGCTGCGCATCGTCGGAATCTGCCAGCAGCCATTGACCATCATGGCCACGTTGCCGGAAATGAACTGGTTCATAACGTCGCCCTGCGTCCAGTTAATGCACTCTTTGCTCATTGCGCCGGAATCAATCAGCTCCTTGGCAAAGCTCAGAGCCTTGACACCATTTTCATCACCAATTGTGGAATAATCGGACTTTGCCGACCAAACCCACGGCATGAAGTTGAACGTACCTTCTTCGTTCTGCACACTGCAGAACGCAAAGCCGTAGCGGGAGCCATCGGAAAGCTTCACAGCGGCATCCTTGAGCTCGCTCCAGGTCGTGGGAACCTCAATGCCAGCCTCATCCAGCATATCCTTGTTATAGAACATTGCAAGGCAGTTGACGCCGAACGGAACACCGTAGAGCTTGCCGTCATAGGTGCAGGAGTCAACCGGACCTTCTGAAGTAGCTGGAAACATCGATCTTGCCAGTGATATCAGCAAAGATGCCCATGGAGGCATAGGAGGCATGATCCGGAGAATCAAGAATGACCATTTCCGGCAGTGCTTCAGCAACAGCGCCTATGGAGAGCTGCTTTTTAAAATCCGCAAACGGAACATACTTGGCAGTTACCTTGTAGGCAGTCTGCGATGCATTGTAGGCATCAATTGCGGCCTGAAGCGTAATCTGGTGGGATTCGGTCTCCCAGTAGTACCACAGTTCAACGTCCTGCACCTCAGCAGCTTCGTCAGCGGCGGGAGCTTCTTCCTGTGGGGTGGTCTGTTCCGGAGCTGTATCTTCGGGTTCAGAAACATCCGGAGCCTGCTGCGATGCACAGCCAGCCAGAACGGTCAGGCATAGCACAATTGCCAGCAGAAGAGCGATATACTTTTTTCATTGGTAGATGTCCTTTCTTTTTCAGTTGAATTCAAACGTTGTTCCGCCGTTTGTGAGTTCATCATAAGCCGCACTTGAAAAGATGGAAACTAGGAATTACTTAGAAAGGTTTAATTTTTTAATATAATTTTTCTGAACTGCTCACTTTCTGGAAGAACAGCACAATTGCACAGCCTTCCGTCCTCGGTTATTTCCGCGTTTTTCTATAATCTGCCGGCAACTGTCCTACTGCCTTTTTTGAAAACCTGACTGAAATACTTCGGATCAGAATATCCGATTTGCGCAGATATCTGGTGAAGTTTCAGCTGTGTCCCCAGTAAAAGCTCCTTTGATTTTTTAATTCTGAAAATCCCGAATATAGTTGCTGAACGTATCGCCTGTTTCCTTTCGGAACTGTGTGCTCAGATACTCAGGTGTTATTCCAAGTTTATGCGCGATCTCATCCAGTGTAATTCCGTCACCATAAAATTCGTGGATCAAGCTTTTTGGCGCGTTTAACCGTGAGGTTCTCTTGCGCCGCAGCGTCATGCGCAATCTTTGTGGAAAGGCTTTCAGCGATGGCAAAAAGGACTGCGTTAAGTTCTCCTAAATTCTGTGCCTGTAAAACGCCCTCGATCATCTGCTTATATCTGGTACCTTCGGATGAGAAGTGTCCGACCTCTTTCTGAAACGTTGATTGCACTCCACAGGAAGCGCGTATACGAGTCTTTGATCTCCTGCGGGAGATAGACTTGATGACCAGAAAAATACTCCTCAAATTTTACGAAATGCTGTTGTACCTTTTCTGTATTCTGTGCGCAAATCGCTACGCGCAGATCGTTTTCAATGTTGATAGGGTAGGCACAATGTACGTAAGGTGTTTGCAGAACATCCGGATAGCATAGGATTTTCTGCCCAGGAAGGGATATCTTCCACGGCATGATTTTCAGAAGCTCCATTGCAATGCTGTGAACTTCTACCAAGCCATGACACATTGCATAGTAAATATCAACATCTTTCCACATCATCTGCGAATGAATCTGCGCAAGGCTCCACAGCCACTTTGAAAAGTCATCAGCTTGTCCCAGACCGGACAACACGAAAAAGAACAGATTTTTTTACTTGGAAGATATACCGTACTTGTCTGCTCACATTCTACCTGGATTTTGGGACAGCTCAAATGAACAATCGAATTTTTCCGTTCTTCGTATTGATCTCCGAGATAAAATAAAACCAATGCCAATGGTTCGGCCGGTGATAGGCGATATTTTTCCTCTATTCTTGACAGTGACTCCGGATTTTCGACGACCGTTCTCAATACCAATGCAGTAATCATCTGTTCCAGCGTCTGTTCGTTTGTACGCAAGCGTTCCGACTGAAGCTGCATCTCTGTCTTTTCAAGCGATTGCCTTAAATCTATCATGGAGATAGGCTTCAGCAGATACTCACTGACGCCGAAGGACATAGCCCGGCGCGCATAGGAAAACTCGGAGAAGGCACTGATTACAATGTATTTTGACGTGACACCAAGCCTTGAGAGTGATTCTATCATTTCAAGGCCATCCATCTGTGGCATACGGATATCTGTAATTACAACATCTGGCTGTTTGTCACATATCAATTCCAATCCTTTCTGCCCATTTGCAGCGTTTCCCACGACACGATACTGCGGGTCGATTCTCTCAATAAGGCGGCTTAGGCCTTCTCTTGTTTGAATTTCATCTTCTACAATCACGATCCGCATAGCCTATTCCTCCTCCGGTGGAATCCGAATGATAATGCGCGTTCCAAATTCCGAACCGCTTTCCATATGAATCAACGCGCGCTCTCCATAATAGAGGCGCAGCCGGTTGATTGCATTCTGCATTCCATGATACCGCTTGTTCTTTTGAATCGCCTTATAGTCTGTGCTAAGGCGATTTAAAACCTCCGCTGGAATTCCACGACCATTATCAGAAATCTCAATTTGCAAAAAGCTCATCTGGACGGAAAATATGGATACGCAGACAACATAGCTCCTGCTCCTGCGAAAAGCCATGTATGATCGCATTTTCGACAAACGGCTGCAATAGCAGTTTATGAATACGAAGTCCCAACGTGTCTTCTGCAATTTGCACATCGCATTGAAGCATATTATGCAGTCGGTTTTGATGCAGGAACAGATATTGCTTCAGCCAGTTTTGCTCGTCTGCAATCGTAACGATTCCATTCGAGTTATCGATCCCATATCGCAATATTTTCCCAAGCGCACTGACAACGTTGGAAATCGGATATTGTTCCTGCTCAATTGCCATCCAATTGATCGTATCCAGCGAGTTGTAAAGAAAATGAGGGTTCAATTGTGCTTCCAGTGCTGCAATCTCAGCATTCTTAACCTTCTCAGCAGAATCCTTTTCCGCCTGAATCAGGATATTCAATTTATCGGCCAGTCGGTTAAGACCGGTTGCAATCGTCCGAATCTCGGGTGACATCTCCTGCTGCAAGTCCACACGCGCAGCAAAATTACCGCTGGTTAGATCCGTGATTGTATCGCAGGTATGTTCAACAGACTGTGTCAGCTGCGATGTGAGAATAATTGCAACGGCAAGTGCACAGGAAAATGACAGGGTGGCGATGAGCAAACTGATAAATAGTCTCTGGTCAATTGCCGCAGTAAACGGCGCACAGTCAACCACACTGATAATTGTCCAACTGGTTTGCGCGCTGGCTTTGTGTAATAGACCAGTTTTTCTCCGGACAATACACTACTTTCAGCAATGAACTTTTGCAGCTCAGGTTTTTCTGTTCCCGCATATTTGCCGATTTGGGATATATCCGGATGATACATCACATGGCCAGTTTCATCCATTACAAAAAATACGCCTGCTCTGCGGAAAAACTGCTTTCCTCCAGCGCGCTTTTAAGCAGTGCAACATCAATACTCATCAAAAAAAATAGCGTCTGTACGTGTGATGGCTTTCTCATTCAGCCCTCGATGACCAATGTAAAACAGATAATAATCGCTGTTCGCAAAATGTGTTGCATAGCGCGTCGGATAAACTGTATACCCATTTTCTGACGCAAGACTAGAAAAAAAGCGATTCTCCAGATAACTCAAAACCATTCAGGCAGGGATTTGTTTGCAGAGAAGTCGATAGTCGGTCATAAAAAACGGCTTCTCCATTTGGGGCGACTACCGTAATGGACGTAATATAATCTCGTAGCCAGAAAACGCTTCGCAGCTCTCTACGGATTTGATTTCTTGTAACCGCACCAGCCTGCACATCATTGAATTGACGTATTTTCTCCGCAAGGTCGCTGTCTGTATAGAGCTGATACAGGATATCTTCATAATTTTCAACTTCAGAATCCAGTTCCTGTGTAACATGCAGTAAATCGAGTCTTGCAAGCTGATCACGGTTCTCTATGATTTGGTGCCGATCATTACAGTATGTGCTGACCACAATCGCGACAAGCGGTGCCAAGGCTAACAGCGCGAATAATATGCAGATCGATGTTTTTAAACGTTTTCTGCAAACAAAATGAATGAAGTGCCGCATGGCAATGCCTCCAGAATATCATGTTTACAATCCTTTTTAATATTTTACACCATGCGGCAGCTATTGTGCGAAAAAATAAATAAGAAAGGATGAATTATTTAATATGTCGACTGGATGATAGGGAAATAATTCCTGTTAATGAATTCAACCATTCTTAGTTTTCTCCTCTGGTTTCTTATAGACAGCATGCAACAAGAATCATGCTTATAATTAAAAGGAGGAAAACGAACAATGCAAACGAAAAAAAGCAATCAGTCTTTTGCTGACGCTTGTTCTGGTATTTGGTATTTTTGCTGGAACGATACCATCTGCAAGCGCTGCAGAGGCGGGCGCAACACTGAGTGTAGATCTGGATCCGGCTGTGAATACCGGTAAGATCATTCACGGTGCTGCAGGTTTTTTATATGGTGTCAGCAGTGAGGACGTCCCCACTACAAACACGATTGTCCCGCTCAAATCGAAAATTCTTTGCACGAAGGGCGCCGTCGGTACGGAGCATCCGTATGGCGACGCGCTGGACGTGGCGAAGACATTTTTGGAGAGCGGCGGTCAGCATGTCATGATGTACAACAGCAACTACTACGGTGTGTTCGGCGTGACCGCAACCATCGCTCAGTATTGCAATGACCTGAAAAACTACATCTGCCCGGCTGTCGCTGCGTGGAAGAAGGCGTGGAAGCAGGAGCACGGAACGCCAGACCACCAGAATGACAATTTCGGAAAAATCGATATTGATCAGGCGATTGTCTATATTCCGATCAATGAAGGCACTCCAGCTGGCGGAAATTTCTATGAAGCATGGGAAAAGTACTATAAGGCCATCAAGGACGCCGATCTCAATGCAACGCTTGCAGGCCCCAACTCTTGCGCATACGGTGCTCAGTTCAGTAATGGACAGAGCATGGAAGGATAGCCGTATCCGTTGTCTGGGACGTTACCGAAGTGCCGTCATAGCTCGCCCATGTGCTGATCGGATTACCAGATACGCATTTGTGAATGATGACGGTCTTCTCGCCCGTCAGTGCATACCATTCCGCAGCCAGCGCCGGGTACCAGCCTACGCTTGTACCGCTCGCGTTCGCTTCCTGATCTGCAACCTTTTTCGACAGATCGGTCAGCCCGCCATCCCACCAATAGGAATTGCCCTTGGCCGGTTTAATCGCCGCAATGTCTCGCCCACCGTGAACACCGGTCGCATTGGACTGCCCAGAGTGATGGTCGTCTTGCCGACACCCTTCGCGTGAAGCTTGCCGCCAACGACTTCCAGCACAGCATCATCGGAAGGAACCGTCACGTTGGCTCCATAGTCCGCATAATCATCATACTGCATTGTGATGTCTGTCGAAGCAGTCGGGTCCTCACCCTCAGCCAAAACTACCGTCGGCAAAAGCGAGAATACCATGCAGAGACACAAAAGCAGGGATATAATTCGCTTCTTCAATTTGCGTTCCTCCAAAATTAAAAATATCTATATGAAGCCCGCCAATGGCAGGCAGTAATTTCAGCGCTTTGCGGAGGACGTTTTGCCCGCGCAGACGGGGCAGCCGCATTTTTTTGCGCCGGTTCTTGAGTAGATGGCAGCCTTCCAGACGTGCCCCAGCGGGCACTCCCACCAGACCTTTTTCCGGCTGCCTGCTGTGACCATTTCGGCGTGAGACTGCCGTTCATCGTCGGGTGCCACTCGGAAGCGATTTTGGGCTCGACGGTCGCCAGATCATTGAATCCTGCCAGCACCTTTCTGTTTGTGCAGTACGGGCAGCCGGTCCCGTTTGCGCGGGACGCAATCACTGCCTGAAAGCTGTGTCCCTTCTCACAGATCCACCACGCCTTGCGGTTGCTGGCCAGCGTGACCTGCTGCGGGGTCAGCGTTCCGTTTCGTTCCGTGTCCCACTGTGCGGCAAGTACCGGATTTTGTGACGCAAGATCGTTGAAGCCGGGCAGCACCAGTTTTCCGGAACAATATGGGCAGCCACTTTGCCTGTTCGTCCGTGCAGAGACCGCCGCCCGCCAGTGATGCCCGTGTTCGCAGACCCACCAGACCTTTTTCTCTGTCCCCGGCAGAACGTCCTGTGGAGTCAGCTTGCCGTTGCGTGTTGTGTCCCATTCCTGTGCCAGCTCCGGGTCCACCGTCGCAAGGTCGTTCTCTCCAACGAGGATCTGCCTCCCTGCGCAGACCGGACAGCCGCACCCGGAGACGCGGGAATGGATGCTTGCGCGCCAGCTGTGTCCTTTTTCACATTTCCACCAGACGTAGTCTATGGCTGCCGGTTGTAACATCTGCCGGAATACCGGCTCATTTTTCTCATAATCCCACTGCCTCGCCAGCTCCGGGGATTGTGTGGCGAGGTCGTTGAACCCCACCATAACCTTCCGCCCTGTGCAGAACGGACATCCGCGCCGTGGGTTCTCGTATAGATCGCCGCTTCCCATTCATGTCCGTTTTCGCAACGCCACCATGCAGCCGTATGACTGCCGTAGGTGACCGCCTGCGGCGTGAGCGGCAGATTGCGCTCCGCATCCCATTCGTCCAGCAGGTTCTGCTTCTGATATAGTCTGCAATAGTCAAAGAAACTCTGTCTCATGCGCGCCTCCGTTCTGCATCCGTCTGCGGCGAGAAAGACAGATGGTGATGCTTCTGGCTGACATTTCCGGCGCAGACGGGGCAGCCGGTGCGCTTCTTTGCATTCGTGCGGTTCGAGATCGCCGTGCGCCAGACGTGCCCCTCCGGACAAATCCACCAGACCTTGCGGTTGCTGCCTGCTGTGACCATTTCGGGCGTGAGCGCACCATTGAGCGTCGGATGCCATTCGGCGGCGATTTTCGGTTCGATGCTTGCAAGATCGTTGAAGCCGGCCAGCACTTTCTTGTTTCCGCAGTACGGACAGCCATTGGTGCCCCGCGTCCGGTCCACGATCTCTGCTCTCCATTCGTGACCAAGCGCGCACTGCCACCAGAGCGTCTGATGGCTACCGGACACCACCTGCGACGGCGTGAGGTTTCCGTTTTTGTTGGGTGCCATTCGGCGGCGACGGCGGGGAACAGCGTTGCAAGGTCGTTATAGCCGGCCTGCGCCACATCGTTTGCGCAGATCGGACAGCCAGCGCCCATTCGGACGCGCGTTTTCGGGGCAGCCTGCCATTCGTGACCGTTGGTGCAGAGCCACCAAACCTTTTTGTCGTAGCCGTAGCTGATTTTCTGCGGCGTGAGGTCGCCGTTTTTTGTTGGATGCCACTCGGCAGCAAGCGCCGGATGGGTTGTAGCAAAATCATTGAAGCCGGGCAGGATTTTCCGGTTCGCGCAGACCGGGCAGCCGCAGCCGGAGGCGCGGGAGGCGATCGTCGCCTGCCAGCTATGCCCCTTTTCACAGCGCCACCAGACCTTGCGGCTGTTTCCGGCCATTACCATCTGCGGCGTCAGATCAAAGTTTTTTTCCCGGTCCCATTGCGCACTCAGCGCAGGGTGCGTCGAGGCTAAATCGTTAAAGCCCGCAAGAACCTCCCGTCCGGCGCAGAATGGGCAGCCCCTGCAGAGCACCGTGCGGCTGTAGATCTCCTGCTGCCATTCATGTCCCAACCGATCGATCCACCAGACCTTCTGCCGCGAATGGCAGGTAACTGCGTCCGGGGTCAGCCCATCATTTTTGCGTACTGCCATTGCTGCAGCAGCTCCGCGCGGCGGTTTCTGATGCAGTATTCTTTCAGCGTCATTCCGCGCGTTTCTGCGCTCATACGACTATGGCCTTCCTCCTGCCAATTGGTGCGTGGCGTAGTACCACGCGATAAAATCCTCGTGCAACCCCTCTCCGCGTTTTCGCGCCCGGATGGCATCGCCTTTCTTTTCATACGCACCGAGATAATACGTTTTTCGTTTGAACGTGATCTGTGCGCACCATCTTCCGGTGCACCTGTTCCGGTAAACGCCGGTTACGCCGCTGGTGTTGGTGGGGCGCAAGCGCCGTCTGCCAGCTTCCAGAATGGTAACGGAGGTTCCCTCGCAGAGCTTGAGATTTTCCAGAAGCTGCTTTTCCTGCAAGCAGCCGCAGCTTTTTGTCTTACCGCTCTGCAGGTTCGTCTGGCGTACAACCGTTTCCTTTCCGCAGTCGCATTTACAGCGCCACAGGTGCTGCCCGTCCTCTTTGCCTGCGTAACCGGTCACGGTCAGCATGGAAAACCGCTTGCCGAGATAGTCCTTCAAAGGCAGATGGCTCAGACAGCCGCAGCTTTTCCGGTAGCCCGCCGTAAGCTGGTGCAGCGGCGCGTCAATTTCGCCGCCGCAGTCGCAGATGCAGTGCCAGACGGTAGACCCGGAGGCATCCCGCGCCGGCAAAGGGTATTGCGCGGTCAAACGCCCGAAGCGCTGACCTGTGATATCTCGCTGCCCAGGCTTGACACGTGTGTTGCAGCCGCAGTCCGTGACGGTGCCGCGCTGCAAAGTGCGTGTGTCGAGCAGAATTTCTCCTCCGCAATCGCAGCGGCAGCGCCAGATGGTGTAGCCGTTTTTGTGCTGGCCGGTAGGCGCTTCGACGCACAGACTGCCGGCACGATAACCAACCGTAATTTTCGGGACGCTCATTTCTGTCTGTATCCTTATATAAATGAAATCGTCATTCAAACGGCGCGGATGCGCGGCATTCCGTCCGTGTCCCGACGACAAGATATGCAAGCGGATGCTCTGCCGCCCAGTCCGGGTCAGCGGACGCTTTTTCCACGCCTCGTACAGCGAGACCGCCTCGCCGAACAGCAGCTGCTCCGCCTTTTCTCGCACCGCCGCCGCGTCCGCCGCTTTTTCAAAGGTGCCGAGGAAATACTGCTTCTTCTGGAACACGATCTTCGCCGTGTACTTGCCGCGAGTTTTATAAACGCCTCTGTAGCCGGTCGTGTTGTTGGCGGGGCGCTTGCCGCTGCGAAGTGCTTCGATGCAGGTTCCGTCGATATGCGTCAGCAGCTCCGACATCTGCGCGTCATGACCCTTTTTCTGGCAGCCGCAGCTTTTCATATTTCCATAAACCAGGTCGTTGTACGGTACGTCAATTTCAGTTCCGCAGTCGCAGCGGCAGTGCCAGACGATGCCTCGACCGTTCTGTGCTTCTGCTGGGTACCTCGCCGTGAGCCGGAAAAAGCGCTGTCCGGCAATGTCTTTGACCGTAGTTTTTCCGGTGATTGGGACAGCGCGTTCTGCGGCCGCTAAGAAGAAGCGTTCCGAGGACGGTATATTCCGTTCCACAGGTGCAACGGCACAGCCAGCGAACGCCGCCCGCTTTCTGCGCCGGGGCAGGGCCGAGCACAGTCAGCTCACCGAAGGTTCTTTTCCGGTCAGATCGGCGCTGACCGCCTCCTTTGCACGCTCTTTCCGCAGACAGCCGCAGCTCTGCGACCCACCATAGAGCAGGCTGCGCTCCAGAACGAAGCGCTCCGTCCCGCAATCGCAGCGGCAGAGCCATTTCCGCTCTCCGGTTTTTGAGAACTCCATCTGACCGAGGACTGTCCATCGTCCGAACCGCTGCCCCTTCATACTGACCACCTAGTACCACATAATTTTTCTTATGTAGTAAACGGGCATGGGAGAATGCGAGAGAATGAACGACCAAACGCTGCACTGAAACGCAAGCCATGCCCAAATGGGCGCAAAAAACAGGCCAATGAAAAAATAGATTCATTGGTCGATTTGGCGTGCCGTCCGGGCTGCCTGACGAGGATTTTTTTGTTTGCGAAATGGAAAATTGGATAAAAATTTGCACTGTCTGTCTTGTGCAATTCCCAAAACTGTGCTATTATTTCCAGTATGTAAGGGTGCAGTTTGTCCGCTTGGCGGCGCGTCTACTACATAAGAAAAATAATGTTGTGTCCCGTTGCGCTAAGCAAGCAAACCCAGCTTTTCCATTTGGTGGCGGTGCTCTGTGCCGGTGGACATGATGTAGATGCGCGTCGTGTTGATGCTGCTGTGACCGAGAATATCTGCCAGTTTTGCAATATCCTTCTCCATACGATAGAAAGTCCGGGCAAAGAGTTTCCTCAGATTGTGGGGAAACACCTTGTCCGGATTTACGTTTGCCTGCGCACACAGCCGCTTCATGGCAGACCAGATATTGCTGCGGTTCATCGGCTTGCCGGTCCGGGTACGGAAGATGTGACCGCTTTCGATTCTCGCGCTGCGCACATATTGCAGCAGGATGTTTTGCAGTCCCCTGGGAATCAGAATGCTTCGCGTCTTACTCTTGCACGCGACGGAAATTTCTCCGGATCGGACGGCCTCCACCGTAAAATATTGCAGCTCGGATACGCGGATTCCCGTGGCGCAGAGCGTTTGCAGCAGCAGCCACAGCCGCTGATCTTTCCTGGCAGCGTGCAAAAGCCTCTGGTATTCTGCCTTGCTCAGTTCCCGATTTGCAGCTAGATATGTTTTCTTCTGCACGCGATACAGCTTAACCTTGCAGTCCGCCCTGCCGCAGAAAACGAGAAAGCTGTTGAGCGAGGCGAGCATGGAGTTGACCGATAAAATCGTGTAACCTCTGGTCGGAAGACCACGCTTATATGCAATTGTCAGATCTTTCGTGAGCGCTTGTGAACCGGCGTATTTTGAAAAAGTACGGACATCTCGGATGTATTTTTCGATGGTGGCGCTGCTTTTTTCTTCTTCGTACAGCTGCTGTGCATACTGCGCAAGCAGCTCGGTGGTGATAGAAGTCTCATTCATATTGTTCTCTCTTTCTGTGTCCCCACACGGACGCAGACTTATTATACCGGTTCTTTCTGCAAAGTGCATGACCAGCTTTGGAAGACTTCTTCAAAAAAAATCTCTCCTATTTGCAGCTTTCTGCTGAACATTTTTCCGGATGTCTTGTGTTTCTTCGGATCTTCGTATATCATGTTCCATATTGAGTATGATCTCCGGCAGGGCAAGCACCTGACGGATACCCCTCCGCATTGGAAGCATCCGCAAAAAGGAAGTGAACGATATGGCCTGCGACGAGGCTTTGTACCGCCAATATCTGAGCGGCGACGACGCGGGGCTGGAGACTCTGATGAAACAATACGGCGACCCTCTGACGATGTACATTGACGGCTATCTGCACGACGTTCACGAGGCGGAGGAGCTGATGCTGGATGTTTTCGCCTATCTGTTCACCAAAAAGCCGAAGATACGGGACGGCGGCTTCAAGGCATATCTCTATAAGGCGGCACGGCACATGGCGCTGCGCCGCAAGAGCAAGCGAAAGCCCCTGTTCAGCCTTGATGCGCTTGACAGACGAGCCGGACGGGAGGCTTCTGGCGGTGGAGGTCGTCCGGACGAAGGAGCGCAGCCGCATCCTGCATTTCTGCATGGATGAAATGAACCCGGACTATCGGGAAGTCCTCTATCTCACCTATTTTGAGGATATGAGCTACGCGCAGGCGGCGGAGGTCACGGGAAAAACGGTAAAACAGATCACCAACATGGTGTATCGCGGAAAAGAGAGCCTGCGAAGGCTCTTAGAACGGGAGGGGATCACAAATGCGGAGTCATGAGGAACGGTTTGCGGAGGCAAAGCGGCGCATTGCCAAAATTGAGCGGCGAAACGGCTGCGGCGCAATACGATCACCATGGCTTCCGCTGTGGCGGCGTGCCTTGCGCTGCTTGTCGGCGCATCCCTCGCCATGCCCGGCATTGCCGCAAACATCCAGACAGGTGATTATTCCGGCTTTGAGACGGCGGCCAGCATCTTTCACGGCGGCGCGGCTTTGGGATACATCGTCATTGGGCTGCTGGCGTTTTTACTCGGCGTTTGCGTGACCGTTCTGTGCTGCCGGCTGCGTCAGATGAGCCGGGAGGACGAACAGGACAGGGAAAGCGAGGGGATTCATGGAGCTGATTGAGAACCTGCTGCAATTACTGACCACGTTCGTCGGGGCGCTGCTTTCTGGCATCGCCTACCGCGAAAAGCCACCGGCAGGCGTATTTTTTGCTGCTGTGCTTCTATGGCTGCTTCGCGCTGGGCGCGCTTTACTGGACGCTGTATCTGTTGCTGTTTGACGCGACGCCGCGTGTGTTTTATGTGTCGTAATTCGGCTGGGTGGCGAGCGTAATTTTCCTGCGCATTTTGCAGGCCACTCTGGAGGGAGCAGATGAGCGCAGCTTCCGCTGCCGCAGGGCATGGCTTGCGCCTGCGTTCGGCGTGCCGCTGCTGGCGTTCTACTGCATCTTCGGGGACATTCTCTCCAACCTGATCTGGTGCGGCATGATGATATGGCTCTCCTTCTGTGCCATTCGTGGACTGGTCTACGCCAACGGGCAGACGGATACGGCGCAGAATATGCGGTATTTCCATAGCAGCGTGCTGTGCTTCGCGTTTGCGGAGTACCTGCTGTGGACGGTGGGCTGCTTCTGGCCGGAAACCTCACCGGCAAGCCCCACCTTCTGGTGTGATATGCTGCTGACGCTTGCGATTCTGGGGCTGCTGCCCGCCACGAGAAAGGCGGTGGCGGTATGACCTATATCGAAAATATCTTTCTCTGCATGGTCTCTCCACTGCTGGTAGCCGCCTTGTGCATGGGCAGGCGGCAGCTCCGCTTCTTCCTGTTCTGCATTGCCGGGATGGGGGTGTGTCTGCTTTCGGCTTACATCAACACCTTCCTCGCGGCGGTGTGTCAGGCGGACGCCCTTGCCGCCACGGCGGAGATCGCGCCGGTGGTGGAGGAAATCATGAAGCTGCTGCCGCTGGTGTTCTATCTTCTGGTGTTCGAGCCGGAGGGGGATAAAATCAAGCCCGCCGCCATCACGATTGCACTCGCCTTTGCCACCTTTGAAAACGTCTGCTATCTCATCCAGAACGGCGCAGACCGCTTCTCCTTCATCTTCTTCCGGGGCTTCGGCACGGGAGCCATGCACGTCCTCTGCGGCCTGATCGTGGGCGGCGGGCTTGCATACACATGGCAGCGGACGTGGCTGAAGATCGCGGGCACCTGTGGGCTGCTGGGCGCGGCCATCACCCTCCACGCCATCTACAATCTGCTCATCGCCTACGGCGGCGCAGCGCAATACATCGCCTACGCCCTGCCGGTGCTGCTGGTGGCGGCGGGAAGGTTGTCTGCTTTCCGATTGTCACGGGTGAAATAACCGAATATCCACTCTTGAGAGCTGCTTTGTCTGTGGGAAGTGGTTATACAGGCTCAGATGATTCAGAACGCGGCACGCCCCAAAGCAACGAATGGGATGCGATTTTAGATAAGGCAAATCAAGACTGGAAGGATAATACATCTGGGTATATCAAAAACTGGTCAGATAAGTATTCCTTTGGACAGGACAACTATGCTGATGCGTCGTACCGTGCGTTTCGCGGGTGCTATTCGGCCCGCTACTGGTACCTCAACTTTGCTACGCTCTCCTTCCCGTACCTCGGTTTCCGCCCTGTCCTTGAAGTCCTGAACTCTGACACACTGGGTTCTGGCGGACTGAAGGTCGTTACCCTTGACCTTGGCGGCGGCACGCTGGGTAATAGCTCCGAGGATATTCAAATCATCGTGAAAAACGGCAGCGAGTTTACCGCGCCTGCGTCCGACGGTTTGACCCGCCCGGACGGAAATACAGGCAGTTACTTCATGTGGCTCGGAAGCAACGGCAAGCTCTACGCGCCCGGTGCCAGTGTTCCGGCGGACGTTACCAAGCTCACGGCGCAGTTTGCTTTATCA
>VOFG01000174.1_pt1 | contig 40000 bp, 59 predicted proteins | sample 5384171 | NCBI WGS metagenome assembly VOFG01 (sample SAMN12384726, study PRJNA508395) | human gut metagenome | isolation source: healthy gut F | host: Homo sapiens
GGATTATCGTTACCATAACCTTCCAGAAGATTGATAACTCCCCAAACTGCAAGTCCTGCTCCGATTGCGACAACGAGTGTCTGTAAAATATTAATTGCTGATGTAAAAAGCGCCATAATCTATGTTCTCCTTTCGTAACTCCTGTTTTTCATTGTGATTTTTTACTGGTTACTACTCGGAGGTTCCGCCCTGATGGAGGCGGTCTTTCATCTTGTGCATATCGCTACCTCCCAAAAGGGCATAAAAAAAAGAGCTATGTATGTTTTACGTTACATGCCCCTATTGCCTTCATTTTCATTATTAGATTGTTCTTCAGTTCACTGCTTTCATACATATAAAGGTCAAACTGTTCTTCCGGATCTAACCGGACTTCCATCTGATGTTTCATGTATTCTTCCACATGGAACTCATTCTTTTTTATCATAATCGGATAACTGCTTATACCGTTTTATGCTTTGTAATGTCAAATTTATCACTGTAAAACGGACGGACACCACGAAGCTGTAAAATACACTTGTTACCGTCCATGACTGCGATTCATCCCGGCTCATCAATTCTTTTCCTGTTTTCTGATAGTTCAGACCATAAGACCTGCTCTGGCCTCTTGTATCAGAAGTGTTATATAAATCAATGGTTTCCTTACCCAATGTTTCTGAAATTTCTTTCAGAGTAGTACTCCCTTACCTCCAAGGAACAACATTGTGTCACAATTTCCCGTAATGGTTTCGGCTGCATCCTTGTAAATTGTCTTGAGCTGCGACTGTACTTGGCGCAGTATAATAGAAGCAGAAATCTCTCTGCTTCGAATCGTTGCAATCAGCTTGTCGAACTTCGGAATTTGTCCGATATTGGCGAACTCGTCACAGAGGATTCTCACATGATAAGGCAGTCTTCCATGATGAACATCATCGGCTCTGTCGCATAACAGATTAAAAAGCTGACTGTACATCATAGCAACCACAAAGTTAAAAGTATCGTCTGTATCGAGATTACAATAAGTAGGCGGCAGAAGCGATAGCGGACTGTCCTGCGCTTCGCTTAGTCTGCGTGACACTCAGATGAAATAGTGCCATCGGCTTTCAACTCCTTTCCTCCGTTCGCTTTGTTGGTGTGAGTAATCGCCATGTGACGGACGGCTCGCTGGACTTCGGACAGAGAAAAGATGTGTTCCATCAGCTCTGTCATTTCGGTGCGTGTGAGATCTTTGACCTCCGGGGCAAGACTCTCAACCGTGCCGCCCAGATTGCAAAGGCGGTGGGTGCGCTTGGTGCGTTCGCCTTTCTCCAGATACTTCTTTCTATTCTCAAGACGCTCCAGCTTGTGCTGTTCCTGTGCAAGCTGCGTCTCGGCTTGCTCCTTTTCGGCTTGGAGCTGGTCGAGGGTTTTCGGTTTTGTCATTGGTTGTTGTGTTCAGTTCGGTAAATTGAAGTTGGTCAAAGTTGTTGGCGAAGATATTCCACAACATTTCCATTCGTATCATAGAAACAGATGTTTCCTACATTGAGGGGCAGGACAATGGCGAAAGGCTTGCCACTATCAATATCAATCACCTGAATGCCATTGCCATCATCTACTTCAAGTCGAACAATATTTTGGGTATTCATTGAGATAAATGCCCTTTCGTTATTTCCCTCAACAACAAACTCTGCAATGTAATCATCAACCTCAACTATATCTCCACCACCACGGAAGAAATATCCAAAAGACAAGCCAGGGCGATTTACATAGACAGAAAAAGTGTGGTCTGTCTTGTCCTGTGGGTAAGAAATAAATGCAGCCATTGTGTCGGAAATGCTTCCATCAACAATCCAATCATCCAAAATTTTTTGAGATTGGCGAATGTCTGCTTCTAAACTGTTTGCGGTTTTACCAATGTCATTGTTTGCATAAAGGAAACCGAAAACCAACACACAAGCCAAAATAACACCCAAAGAGGATTATGGGCAATTTCTTTTTCATAGAATCACACTCCTTTATCAAATTAAGATTCTTGATTTTCACCCTTGCTGGCGGCGAACGGTTTGTCAAAACCGTTTGCGGACGGCAAGTCCACTTGCTGGCGGCGAACAGGGATAGCCGCTTTAGCGGCGCAAGGGGGTGTAGCCACCTTGACGGAACGAAGTGACGCAACATTCTCGGTCATGCAGTTTTCTTCTGCTGACGGAGAATGAAGCTCCGCAGGGCGCACTACTCTCGACAGAGAGTATAGAGGTGCGCCCTTTAGTTCCTAAAGGGATTTTGTATTAGAGATTCTTCGCTTGTAGCTCCCTTTAACGATTTCTTCGCTGGCGAAGTTGGTAGCGACCGATACATCACCGGCTACAAACTGTGATAATCAAAAATAAAACACATTTGCCGATATTTTCTTGTTTACTCCACCGATCAACGGCTCAATATTAAAAAATCTCGGAAATCAAGAACGCTACAACATAGCAGATCGGTTGGTGTATCATGTAAATAATAAGCGAATGTTTCCCTAAAAAGTTAATACCTGGAACTTTCCATTTTCCAAATAGCCGGTTAATCAGCCCCTTTTCCTGTAAGAAACTGTACAGGAAATATCCTGTTGCAAATAAGAAAATCCATGGGAGCAACGGAAAATAGTCGGTAGATGAAAAGCCAGCTTGCGGAAATCCAATATAAGCTAATACCGATTTCAACCATGTAACATTCAGCAAATTATCAGATAGTTGGATAGGGTCTTGCTTCGTCCAACTTCTGAGAATGAGGAATAGCACAAAACTAACGCTTTCAAATTGTACCATAAAACTTGTGAACAGTTCTACCGCAACTTTGGACTATATGAGAAAAGTCCGAACAGTTTTCTGCCCGGACTTCCTCGCTCAATCATAAATCAATTCCGCTTTCACAATCTCCTCTGCCTGTGCCTTGCAAGCGTTCATCTGCCGCACCCATTCCATTTGATTATCGGCTTTCAGTTGCTCGGTCACGCCGTTTCGCTTCGCCAGTGACCGGCACGATCAGCTCCATGCGGTTTCGTGCCGCTTCTTCAATCTCGGCGCAATGTTCAAAGAGCTTGTCGGATAGTACCAGTTCATTGAACAGTATCGGGCGGTGCATTTCTAAATACGCCTTGCGAAGTCTGCCGTAGTGTCCGAGGGGCTTGGTCTTGCGGATAACGATGTTCGGGATAAGATAATCACCGTTCCGTGTATAAGTGATATTCATGCTGTTTGTACTCCTTTCATCGGCTCTCTCTGCGGTAAGCTGCTGACGGGAACGAAAACTCCCTTTGCAATGTCCTCCGCACGAATGGCGGCTTTCTTGGCTTCGATTTCTGCCTTTTTTCTCCCCTTGATTTTGTCCTCGTATCGCTTCTGCGCTCCGCTGGCTTTCCGCTTCAAGTAGTTCTGATGAAGTCTGTCCTTGCGTTCCTCACGCTTGCGGATTTCCTCTAATTCCTCTGGGGTAAGCTCCACTTCTCCAAACGCCGGAGGAACGAAATCGCCCGACAAAATTGAAGTAAATCTCAACCTCCTGTGTGGTCTGTATACTTCCTTTGCGGTCACGCTCATGCACAAGAATTTTCTCGATAAACTCGTTGAGCATGGCAATGGTCAGCTTGTCGAAGTTCTCATACTTACCAATCAGAGCGATAAAACGGTCAGCGTCCTTTTCGTGCGTTTCATAGCTCTTGACAGCCTTTTCCAGAGCAGAGATTTCAGCGGTAAGCTCGGACTGTTCCTTTTCGTATTGAGCGTCCAGAGTGGCGTATCTGCTGTCGGACAGCTTGCCTAAAATGTTGTCCTCATAGATTTTGCAGAGCAGGACTTCCAGCTCGGAAACTCTCTGCTTTGCTGTGGCAAGGCGTGTCCGCTGTTTCCTGACCTCTGCCGTCTGCTGGCTGGACTGTGCTTCCTGCACCACACGGACAAACTCGGCTCGGTCATGCTTGGCATACTCGGCAATAGCTTTGAGCATTTCGGAAACAAGGGACAGTACCACATCTTCATTGATACGGTGCTGTGTCGTGCAGAGCTTTCCAACTGGGACTTTGCTGTATTGGGAACAGGTATATTGAGAAATACGCTTGCCGTTGTTGGTACGGTGGACATACATCTTGCCGCCGCAATCGGCACAATAAAAAGCAAGCCTGTGAGGGGAGCTGCTTCGCCCCAGCCGTCCGGGTAGCGTCTGACATTCCCACGGATTTTCTGCACAAGGTCAAAGGTCTGCTGGTCAATGATAGGCTCATGGGTATTCTCGAAAATTGTCCATTCGTCCTCCGGGACATAATGGCTTTTTTGTCCTTGAAGTGCTTTCGGGTCTTGAAATTGATGGTGTGTCCCAGATACTCACGCTTTTCAAGAATGTTGCAGATGGTGGAAGAACCCCAGCCGTACACATCTTTGAAAGTCTGTTTTTGTTCACGCCCTCGCCGTGCTGGGCAAGGTAAGCGGACGGAATGAGGATTTTTTCTTCTTTCAGCTTGCTGGCGATCTGATACGGACCGTAGCCCTCAATCGTCATGGCAAAGATGCGCTTGACCACATCAGCGGCTTCGGGGTCAACCATCCATTGGTCTCTGGCTTCGTTCCAGAGATAGCCGTAAATGACCGTGCCTGTGAGGTGCTTGCCGGACTTGCCTTTTGACTGGAAAGTGGAACGGATTTTACGGCTGGTATCTCTGGCGTAATACTCGTTCATAATGTTGCGGAACGGGGTAAAATCATCGTCACCTCTGGCACTGTCCACGCCGTCATTGATGGCGATAAGTCGCACGCCACGCTGACGCAGGATTTCCATAATCTGACCGACTTTCAGATAGTCACGACCCATGCGGCTCATGTCCTTGATACACAGGTACTCCACATTTCCGGCTTCAACCTCTTTCATCAAAGCAAGTACCACTAATGCCATCGTCCGTGAAATGGACAATATTCGTAAACCCCTGCCGTGCGGCGAACTCCTCCAACATAGCCTTTTGATTGGAAATGGAATTGCTCTCACGCTGTTGGTCATCATCTTTACCAAAGTCATCACGGCTCAGTCGTTCGTACAGAGCTGTGATTTTCTCTTTTTTCTCATAACTTGCGCTCCTTTCTTCGGTTTTAGGTTGTGTGTTCTAAGAGACTTCCCAACCGCTTGATTAAGAAGTCTTTTAGAGCATACAACACCGGCTGCCAGCTTATATTTCTTATACTGCCGCACTGCAAAGTGGTTCGGCTCATCCCTTTCCAGTTCCTCAAACAGCAAGTCTACCGCATTTTTAAATTCTTCATCCTCTTCCCTGGTTTCACGATGGCATTGATAAATTCCAGTAAAGTTGAAACGTTCTGTTCTTCTTCTGGTGCTTCATAGTAAATGTAACCAATCAAAGCACAATACAGCAGACGTTCCACTTTCGTCCAGAAGTCCTCCGAGGATTTTTCTCCCTCGCCCTTGGTATTTACCATGATCGTATTTACCAGTTTCAGAATATCTTTTCTGAACGGATGTAATGAAATGGGTTATAGTGCATACTCTTGGCAAAATTGATGGTATTCAGCACCTTGATTTTATAAGGAGCCATTACCACTCTGCCATTTTTATCACGCAGGATTTTCCCTGTTCTTATCTTTCTTCGGCGTTCCTCTTGCCAGCATTTTACCACATTCCACGATGATCGTCCCCTTTGGATCAGTAACCACAAAGCTCACATTATCCGGCATCTGCATAAGCTGCGGTTTCACATAAAATCGTGTCTTACCACTACCGGAGCCTCCGATTACTATGACATTCTTGTTTCTGGCATACTTCGGTTTCTTCGGTCTGCTGTTCATGGTCAGGCGTTCTGTCTGTGTCAGCAGAATATTATTCTCAAAGACTGGATCAATAAAAGGTGCTATATCCTTTTCATTTCCCCCACCTGGCAGAGCCATATTCCTCTCCCTGGCGAAACTTCTTTCCATTCTTTCCCTTTGAAATATACCACTGCCCACACACTGACTGCTGCAATAGTTCCCTGCTGCCAGACTTTTCGGTTGTATACTTGGCAACAACTTTTTAAATGCTAACGGATAGTTCATAAAAAGGACCATCAGCCTGTCTACTACTGTACTGCCCCTGCAATACTGATACAGCCAGGTACATTTATTTACCACATAAAATACAACCACATATGGAATATGTAACAGAACTTTTTTCAGCACTTCCACATTCGGGGGACGTACCTGAAATCCTTTCAGTTTCTTCTTTATATTTTTATCCCACTCATAAGGTCGGCTCCTTCTGTTTTTCTTTCGATTTTTCCCGTTCTCTCTGTTTATCCTGGCTGCGGGCTGCGATTGCCTGCTGTAATTTCTTACGGACAGACGGTTTCTTCGTTTTATTCAGTGTCTTTCCGGTAAATTCCCGGAATGCTGCTGTCATAACATCTACATCCCTTGCCTTGAAGAAAACAAAATATCTCGGTGGATCTACGGACTTATCACGTTTCAGGCTAAAATCAATGCCATATTTTTTTGCAACTTTTTCAAAAGCCTTAATGTTATTATCCGTAATCTCAATGTTGGAAAGCTGAACATTCTGCTGTGCCAGCTTCTTTAAGCTCTGCTTCCCACGATAGTCTTTATCCGGCGGTCCCTTTGCCTGTTGTTTTCTTTGCTTTCTCTGCTTTTTCTTTCTCCATTGCTGCCAGAAAACGCATCATTGCCTGTTCCAATAAACGGACTGTCACTTTTCCACCAGTGATACATAATGATACGGTTTTCTCATTTACTTCTTCCTGCAATAGAATCACTCCCTCCTGAAAATTTATATATTCCCTTCGTACATATCATGCTGCACCAACGACGAGTAATAATTGCTGATGGTCAGCGGTGCATTATATAATACCGCCAACAGATACTGACGCATATTTACTACTTTACTCGGTGTTTTCTTTCATGCAATGCAGTACGAACCGAATATGCTCTGAATCCAGTTTTAAAACTGACTTTTTACTACGGATAAAGGTTTTCTGTCCCTCCAATCCGTATAAACTCCTGTTCCGAACACACCACATCTACCATTAACCCCACAATCTCACCCAGCATATGACGGTTAAAATCATCTACGATATAGTCATATCCAATGTGTTCAAGGATAATCTGCTGATAAGCATTCCTTTCAGCTTCTTTCCTTTTCACTTCACTGGCATCTGAATAGAAAGAAAGATACTCTGTATCGTTATTCTCAGTATTACTATCCTCTATATCATTACCTGGCAGTTTACACCTGTCTGTATCGGGCATTTGTGCCTTTCCTGATAAGCCATTTTGACCTGTCTGGAAGTTTCCTTTTAACCGTTCTGGCGATACGCATTTTTTAACATAGATTCTATCGGGATTTCCCAATCCCTGCCTGACTCTTGTAATCAACCCGATTCCTTTCCGGTCATCCAGTTCCTTTAACAGACACCGGACTTTCTTTACCCCACATCCCATAAGCCCCGCTATCTGCTCCTGTGAAAAATAAATATATACTTTTCCCTCTGAATCCAGCCATCGGTTCTTCACTGATAACTGCATCCGGTCAAGCAATAGTCCATACAGCAGCTTGGCTTCACAAGATAGTTTTTCAAATACCGGACTGACAAAGAGAATCTTGGGTATCCGATAAAATGTATACTGCTCCGCTTCTTCCCCATAATGATACGGGAATACATATGTATCCTTATCCAGATCGTTTTTCCCTCTGCTCTTTTTAAAATTTTAGCCATGCAATAGCCAATGCAGGGATTTCTTCCATACGGACAGCCCTTGCATGGAACCCAAAATCTGTGTGATGGATCTGGATCAGGCGGTTTTTCAGGAAGTTGATAAAAGCATCTCATCTGCTTACATTCCTTTTTCTTTTCATTCCAGAAATAACAGTATTCACAGGATTTTGGTTTGTCCTCTGCATATCTAATCGCCATCGTTTTCTGACTCCCTTCTCCTGCTCAATTTTTCCAGCATCTGATCTTCCTGTGATGCTACTCTCAGACAGCAATACATCATAAAATTAACTGCTGCAATAATTGCTACAACCGCTATAATCAATACCTGTTTCAAAATACATTCTCCCTTCATTTTTCCTAGTATTAACTAAAAAAGAGGGCATTTATGAATCTTTTTCGTCCATAAATGCCCTCTTAACTAACTGTTTTTTATTTCTTCTTTCTTGCTACCCATACCGCTGACACTATACCTGCCATACCTGCTACTGCAAGCAGAATCCAAAGCAGCATATGTGTATCATCTCCGGTTTTCGGTGTATCTGTTACCTGTGTAGATGGTGTTTCCGGTGTTGGTGTTTCTTCCGGTTTTACCTCATCTTTCATCACAACTTTCTGAATCTCCCCGGTATCCTCTACTGTGAACTTCACGTCCTCAGCTACCAGATAGCCCTCAGGGGCAGACTCCTCCCGAAGTGTATACTCCCCGATCGGAAGCATTTCAATGTAATGCGGTTTCTCCTCAGAAGTCCAACTCTCTACCGTTTTACCGTCTTTGTCGAGAATTGTCAGTTTTGCGCCCGGCAGTTCCTTACCGGAAATATCCGTCTTGGAGATCTCTACCTTGGTAACATCGTCTTTCATCTCGATTTTCTGTGCTTCTACGGTATCTTCAACGGTAAATGTAATGCTTTCCGCTGTCACAAAACCATCTGCTGGTTTTGTTTCTGTCAGGGTATACTTCTGTCCGACTACCAGTTCTTTAATGATGTGAGCTTCTTTGCCAGAAGTCCAGGAATCTACAACCTTACCGCTTTCATCAGTTACCTGCACCTTGGCACCTTCCAGCTCTTTTCCGTCTGTCAGGGAAGTCTTGGTGATCTCAATTACAGTCGGTTCATCCTCAAAAGTAAAGACATAAGATACTTTTTTCCTTTTCTGCACCTTCGTACTCAAATGTAAACTCCTGTGTTTCATCTGTCGTCGCAAATCCAGGTGCTGGGGAAGTTTCCTTGATATAATACTCAAAACCAATCGGTAAATCTGCTGTAAAAGTCAGTTTGCCTTCTTTATCCGTTGCCAGTTCTTCAATCACAGTATCAGCTTCCAGAATTACATTTCCGTCTGCTCCTGTAATATCATTCTTGGCACAAAGGGCAAATACTGCACCTTCCAGACACAATCAGAATCTTTTTTTCCTTTTTTCACAACTTCCACTTCCGCTTTCCGGCGGTTATTCTGCCAGTCAGCAGAATAAGTGACTTCTGCAGTATCCTGGTCACGATATGTCAGGTCGATCTCTCTTGCCTCATTATCCAAAGACAAAACCATTCACTGTAGCTTTTTCTTTAACATAATATTTGCCAAGAGGAAGTCCGGACACCTTTGCAATGCCGGTATCATCCGTTGTAATGGTTGCCACCAGCTCGTCTTTTTTATAATAATCTTCACTTTCCCCGTCAGCAGATTTCACGTCCTCCAAAGCGAATACTTCAAAGGTAACATCTTTCAGGCTGCCTGTTACATACTTGGAATAAATGACTGATCCATCCTCCAACAGAATCCAGCGCAGTTACCTTGTCCAGAAATTCTCCCTGTTTATTGATGATGATCGTTCCTGTCGGCACATCATCTTTCATTTCCACTTTCTGAATTTCCCCGGTATCTTCAATCGTAAAGGTAATCTCTTCTGCTTTGAGATATCCATAAGGAGCCATCTCTTCCCTGAGCGTATAGGTTTCCCCTACGGTAAGCCGTTCAATCAGATGCTGTTCTCCTTTTACGGATTTCCAGGTATCAACCACGTTTCCGCCCTTATCCAGAACAGTAAGTGTAGCACCCGATAACTCTACTCCTGTAGTCAGGTCAGACTTGGAAACCACAACTTTTGTAGGCTGATTTTTAAGTACAGAAGATAACTGCACGACCTTAACCTCCTGTCCCTGGTACTCTGCCTTTACTTCCAGAACTTCATCTGAAAATACATAGCCATTCGGTGCTGCCAGTTCTTTGATATAATACTCTCCAAATGGCAGATCCTGTGTAAATACAGCCTTTCCATCTTCTCCAGAAACAGCTTTTCCAAGAAGTGTGTCTGCTTTCACAATCACAGTTCCATGAGCTTCCATATCATTCTTCGCATAAAGTCCAAATTCTGCCCCTGCAACTGCTTTTTTCTGTATCAGCATCCTGTTTTTCCACCGAAATTTCTACCTTCTGGCGTTCATTCTCAAAAGTAGCTGTCTGCTCAATGACAGGTGTTTCCTGATCTTTGTAAGTAAAAGTGACTGTCTGTGCTTCGCTGTTTAAAACAAATCCTGTTGGCGCAGACGTTTCCACAATCTTATAACTTCCAAGTGGAAGATTCTTCAGGACCGCTTTTCCCTCTTTATCGGTTGTAACAGTTTTTACAAGTGTTCCGGCTGCATATTCCAGAATACGGTTTCCATTGTCATCTTTCTGGAAATCAGCGGTATAAATATCCTCCGCAGCATAAATGGCAAACTCTGCTCCTTTCAGATTTTCTGTCTGATATGTAAAATCATCCTTGAATCCGTCCAGAACTTCGCCCTTTTTCACGATAGTCAGTTCTCCCTTAACTGGATGGTTCTCATAAATTGCTTCAATGATCACATCCCCGGAAGTTCCATCCATCTGATATGCAGTATTAGAATCAACTGTTACCTCATAATAATTTTTGTTCAGTGTGTAACCGAACGGAGCATTCACTTCCTCGATACGGTAATTTCCGATTTTCAGATTCTGCGGAAGAATCAAATATCCCTGCTCATCTGTAAAATAAGATTTGTGCTTAACCGTTGTCGGATAGGTTGTAACCTGCTCCACATACTTCTTATGATCCAGGTCATAAATCTTAAACTCTGTATTTTTCTGTAATACTGGTTTCTTAGTTTCATCATCCTGTTTGATGATTTTCAGTTTCGCTTCAAACTCATCATCCAGAAGTACTCTCCACGTCTGTGGCTGGTTCGGATTATTCTCTGTGATACGCACTGTAAAATCATCTACGGAGTATAATTGTGAGGAGTTGTAGTTTCACGCACAATATAAGTTCCATATGGAAGTGCAATACTGCAAGCATACCCCTTTTCATCTGTGAACATTTCTGTTGCACCATTTTCCCCTATCACAACTGGTGTTGCAGAAGCAAACTCATAGTTTCCGTCTGCTTTCTTTGTCAGGGAAGATTCCAGATATGCCGTAAATCCGGCACCTTTCAACAAATCAGCGTCTGTTTTACCATTATTGGCAACTTTAATAATCTGGAATGGCTGTTTCATTACCTGCTCTAATGAAGTACAGTCACGTTTTACCTCTGCTACCAGATCACCTTCATAATTGCAGACCAGATCATGTTCTGTTTCATCTGCCAGATAACCTACTGACGGACTAATCTCTTTCACATAGTAATCTCCAAGGTATAATCCGTCCACAGAAGCCTGTCCATTCTTATCTGTTGTAAGAGTAGCCACCTGCTCCCCTGCTTTATAGATCACACCGGTAATTCCGTCCGGATGAACAATATCATTACGGGCGTACAGTCCATAAACTGCTTTTCCAGATTGTCGCATCTCCCTGTGCAACTGCCTGTTTCGTTTCCGCATCTCTCTTTTCCAGAGAAATCTTAGCTTTGACTCTCTCATTTACAAATGTATGAGTGAATGAAACTTTCGGCTCGCTGTCACCGGTATATGAGAACTTAAATGTATAAACATCTTTAGAATTTCTCAAATATCCCTGTGGTGCCTGTTCCTCTTTGACTACATAAGAAAATCCAATCGGAAGATCTGCGGTAAATGCCGCTTTTCCATCTGCTCCGGTTGTTGCCTTTTCAATCAGTGTGCCTTTCTTCACTACCACAGTTCCATCTGCATCAGTAATGTCACTGCCTGCATACATAGCAAACACGCCACCTGACAATGGATTTTCTGTATCCTTGTCTTTCTTTACAACACTCACATCAGCTTTCTGTCTGTCATTTGTGAATGTCACATCAGAAAAGACTACTTCCACATTCTGTCCTGCATAGGAAAGTGTGACTGTTTTTTCTCTCCAGCATTATAAAAATTCTTTGGTGCCTGCATTTCTTTGACAACATAAGTTCCAAGATGCAGATTTTTCAGGATACAAGCACCGTTTTCATCTGTAGAAAGGTTTTCTTTTACCAGATCGCCTTTGCTGTAAATCTTCGCACCATAGGCAGAGATAATATCTTCTCCTGCGTATACGTTATAAACAGCACCTTTCTGACGTCTGTTTTCATACTTTGGAATACAGTGCCATTCTCACTGACATCAGCCCCCGCAAGGATCTGTCCTTCCTTATATACGGTCAGTTCTCCAAGCTGTTCTTTATCCGGTACAGTTGTTGTCGTTGTCTTGCTTGCTACCAGCTTCACATTGTAAGCGGTTGTATTTACCACATAACCTTTCGGAGCTGTGATTTCTTTCAGATATACGGTATCCTGGGTTTTTACAATCGTTGCAGAAGATTTTCCATTGCTGTCCGTTTCTGGCATAGTTATAATCAGATTTTTACAATCTGAATCACTGTAAATACCAAACACTGCACCCGCAAGGTTTACATCTGCTGCTGAATCTTTCTTCACAACTTCTACAGTTGCAAGTTCAATCCAGGATACTTTAAAGTCCACATATTTCTCATCGTCCACGCCTTCTCCAAATACCAGAGCCAGATCCTGGTTTCCAGAACCTGTTGAAATCTTATAGGCTGAATAATCTTTGGTAATGCTTCCTTTCATGGTTGCTGACCAGCTCTCTGCCACATCACTTACCTGTGTTAATGGTGCAGACAGATAAAACTTTGTACCACCACAAATCTCTACACTTTCTCCGGCTTTACTTGTTTTTCCTGTTGTCAGGTTATGAAGCTGTACACCTGCCGGAAGTTTCATGGTAATGGTCTGTAACGCATCTGCATTGAATGTAATATTCTTTGTTCTCTGGCTGTTGCCATCCACATAGGCTTTTACATTAGCATCTGAAAATGACATTGCCACATCTGGGATTTCCGGCTGAGAAACACAGTAATTATAGAGTTTCATTGCCAGATTCTGTGCAGTACTGTTTGCACCTGAAAAAAGCATCTCCACTGCCATTTGCATAAGAAGCAGCTAGATGCACCAGAATAAATCTGGCTCCTGCACTTAAATTGCCATATCCGTTTTCCTCTGTAAAAAATCCATCATCGCCAGAAGCCTTTGTTCCGTAATAACACACTTACGCAAGAGCTTTTCCATCTCCTACCTTGTTGATCGTGTAAGTTCCACTGCCCGGTCCCGGTTTGGATGGCTGTACACAATATGCTGTAGCGGATACATTACCGAATTTTACAGTGTACTGATAGGTAAGATAAGTACCATATCCGTAATCTGCATATCGGTACATTGTTCCCCTGGTCACTGAAACCTGCTGTGAACTTCTTGCATTTCCTGCAGAAGCCATAAAGGTTACGGTTTCTCCTGCATCCATTGCATACAGATCAATTCCATTTGTTTCTGCCTGTTCCAGCACTTCAGACACCGTAAGTTCAGTTTCCGTATCAACTGTATTTTCCTGGTGCGACTCTGAATCGTCATCACTCTGCTCTGTATCTCCAGTACCGCTGTCATCGTCAACTGCAATCTCAGAAGAACTCTCTGACTGCGTTTCTGTTTCAGGCTCTTTTACAGTGATATTTCTGCTGATTCTGTAAGACGGATGACCGCTTACCGGCTCTACCGCATATACTGCCTTGTAGGTATCCGGTGTATTTGTATCAAAATCAGCTCCATCCGCATTCTTTGCTTCATGGAATAAAATTTTCATTTTACTCTCATCCACTCCATCAATACCTGACAGATTAACTTCCACTTCAAATTCATCTCCATAAGCAATCTCAATGTCATTTGCTACCACAACTTCATCCGGATCAAGAGAATCCTGTACCTCTGTTAATTCCGGATACTGCTGCTCAAACGGTATTTCTTCCGGTTCTAATTCCGATGCTGAAACAGCTACCGGCTGAACGATTACAGATGCTAATGTAGCAACTGCCATGACTCCTGATAGGAATCTTTTGAACTTCATTTTCATTTTGACTTAATCCTCTCTTTCTTCACTTATCATCGTTTTTTCTTTTCAGCAGGTCTATACCTGCACTATTCAATCATTCGAACCACCTCCCGATGTTTTTGTTACTGATACCTGTACATTTCTGAAAAGATAACAGCACATGCATATGGCGGCACCTGCACTAAGCGAAGCACCGCCACATGGTATCTGCTGTCATCTCCAATAAATGGAAATAACAGTTTTAATAAGGATCAAGCATTTAAGCCGCAAGAGCCGTTCCTTGTAAAAGTGCCTTTCAGCCGTTTCCCTTTCACGTTCTCTCCGAATCCTGGCCGCTGGTTATTATGCGTAGCTGAGTTTCCGGGTATCCCCTCTTGCTATCTATATGAAATTGTCAAGGTACAAGTCCGGGCTTTTTCTTTTGAAGAATTAACCCTTCACCTATAAAGCTCGGCAGAGGGTGTTTACCAACCCTCTTTTGCAAACTTTTTTTTTTTTTCTCAGTTTCTTTTTCTCATTGCTTTCTGAGAGTTCTTCTAAACGGCTCTCAGCTTGGCAACTGCCTTATTTCTCATGTTGTTGACTGCTGCTGAACTGATTCCATGAATATCGGCATATTCCTGAAAAGTCTGTTTTTCAAAATAAAGGGCATAAATAAGTTCCTTCTGCTTATCCGTCAGCATGTCCATCATGTTTTCTGTCATCATCTGCTGAACAATCATTTCCTCCATGTCCGGTGCAGTGCTTTCCCCAAGCTGCATTTCTTCCATAGCCGAAGATAAGGAGATACAACGTTTCTGATTGCAGCTATCCAGATTGATGCTCAGGCGATCTTCTCCTCGAAGAACAAAACGCAGATACCACTCAGCCTCTTCAAAGTAAGATTCCGTCAGATCACATCCATATCCATTTCCTGCCACAGAAGAGTAGCGATAACCGGAAATATCTTCGATAGGAAATACTGTTACCCGGTTCTGTGCCTGATAGACCACATATCCGTTCTTGTAAACAGTGATCGTGACCACGCCTACCTCGTTCTGAATAATCTTCTGAGCAACAACCGGGCATTTTCCCTCTCGTAAACTTTTACAACTCGGTTTCTTTTCGCCTTTCTTTGGAGATTCCACCATTTCTTTCAGTTTTCTAAGTGTCAGCATGACAACCGCCTTTCTGCCTTTCGGCTCCGGGCTGTCAGCAGACAAAAAAGCAGCAAAAAAAGACTCCGATCTGCCCGGTTTTTTTTATACCGAGCGACTTGCGAAGCCTCTCCTTGCTGCTTTATGTATCAACCTGCTATACAGGAACACTCCCTGTACGCAGATTAATCAGCGTTCATGTTTTCATTTTCTACCATAGTGTTTTCAGCCTTATCAGACTTTTCATCTAAAAGGAAACTAAAATCTCCCATTGCGTCATAGGGCTGATGTGTGATAAATTCTAAATATTCATCCTTACTCATTTCTGTTTGCCTCCTCTCTGTTCGATGTATTAATGGTATCAATTCTCCCCTCAAACAACCAGCCCAAGTACTGTCTGAATTAAGCCGAAACGACGGACAAAACTGTCCGAATTTTGGGCATAAAAAACGACCACCCAGATTATCCTGTAATGATCGTCATCAACTTACTTTTCCATTCATCAATTCTATTAATTCCATACTACCCTCAAAATTTTTTTCTGCATTTTCCATCAGTTTATTTCTAAGATTCTTGTCCGGAATTTTATACATTCTTTCCACAAATGCAAACGCTTTTTTCCAAAAATCCCTTATCTTCTTCTGTCACATTTTTAGCTTCAAAATGAACAGACGTAACCTCTTCTTTTTCCGCACTCCTCCCATGTAATATTTTCCTTAAACCATGATTCAGGCTTACCAAGTAACCTTTGCTAAAGCTGAAGCATATTTAGTAGTAGGTCCCTTTCCTCCAATCATTCTGTCAACAGTTTTGTCAGAAACGTTGAGCATCTCTGCAAGTTCGGCATGTGTTATCTTTTAAGTCATCTAGACAACGCTCTATATCTTTTCCAATATCTGTACGTGTTCTTAACCTTTTCCCAGCCGACTCCAAGATAACTCACCCCTTTCTGAACAGATTTTTGTGCGTCATATATCATTAAAAATACAGACAATTTTAGCCGGACGAAATGACTTGCATTTCTATTCCGGCTATTTCATACACATAATCCGTTCCAGAAAAAGTAGTTTTTATGCCTTTTGTGGCTTTATCCCGTATCATTCTTACAGAGGATTTTCCCTGTTTATCCTTAACACGTAACTTTCTGCTGCCAGATTCTTCCCCAATCTTGACAGAGAGTTTCCCCCAACTACCGTCATCATTTCGTTGTTTGCTACTATAAAATTTTCAAGTATTTCTCTTCTTGTCGAAACAGTTCCACCTACAACGTCGATAACAACCTGGTCGAATGTTATCAGACGCACCGTTTCTATCTTCTTCTTTTTTTTCTTCATAATGTATTCTCGCATTCTTCTCTATCTTCCAAGCTATGTTAGCCTTAGAAATTGTATCTATTTTACATATTTTTCATACAAATTTAATATGTTTCTCGTCAAAAAACTTGACTTCATTTTCTTTGTATGATATACTAATGAGCGTTGTATTTGACAAGTTTTCCTATAACCATTGAAAAATGGGCATATGGAGAATGAAGCTAGAGGGAGCGAATCAACGATTGCTCAGTAATGACACATTAGTATTCGGAATCTAGCCGATGTCTTGTACAACATGAAATAGTACTGATAAAGCCGACACCAAGCCCATAAAATCCGACTGCCAATCGGACTAGACCAGAGGGTTGATGTCGATTTTGTCTGTCTAAGCGTTTTTTTAGATCTACTCTCGTGCCAAGGGAGTAGGTCTTTTACATTATAGCATTGCTACCATTTATTGTCAATATGCACTATAACTAATGTGTTATGGTGCGTTTTTTTGTGCAAATTGCATTATTTTGCGTGTCAATCATTTAACATAGTAGTTCATTGCATACTGAATATTTTTTTGTGCATTTTTTTGCACATTTATTATTTTCATTTCTTTCTGTTTGTGATACTATAGACTTAACCATTAATTTCTCTTTTCCTGAAAGGAGTCCTGTGCCATGAACAATCAAGAAATCCTCCAAAAAATCGTTGCCTATATTGAAGCCATTATGGTCGATAAATCCATGACCTCTCGCGATCTCGCAGAGATATGTGCAAAAAAGATCTGGAAAAATGTCCCCTCGAACGATTGACAAAATGTTTAAAACCCCATCTTCTACTACATTATCTACTTTATTAAAAGTATGTGATGGTTTGGATTTAAACTTAAATGCTGTATTTCATTCCATCGAAATCGCAAAAACATCAGCAGAGAATGGGCAGCAACGTCTTGTCTATGAAATTGACAATCCAGCTTACAACGGTTATACGGGAAACTACCATGTCTTTTATCTGCCAACATCAGCTTACCCGGAAGACCATGCTGACCAGACTTTAGTACATGGAGTCCTTAAATTGGGCGATTTCAACTCCATGCATGAATGTTCTGCAATTCTCGATATTGATTCAGGCGATTTAACTACAGAGGGTTCTCCTTTTTCCAAGCATTACGAAGGTACGTTAATCTATTCCTCTAACAGTCAGATGTTCTGCCGACTTGTTTGTAGTAAATACGGAGATATGTGGTTTATGGTCTTCAATCATGGCAATCTTAACAACAAAGAACTTGCCTGTGTTGTAGGTTGCGCTGCTACAGCTTCATCCGGACGTATCCGCCATCCAGCTATCCATCGTTTTTGTTTATGTAATATGCAGCAATATCCTGTGATAGATCCTGATACCCAATCATTAATCGAGGGGCTTCTCAGAATACAGGAAAAGCATATCATTATTAAAAAGGAAACTGTAGACACGCTTTTGAAGCAGGAAGATTTTGATCCGGCTTTCCGCACAAATCTTGAAAATTATTTGAATATTGCTCAAGTATACTATGCTTTACCGAAAGGTACATTAAAGGACGATATTCCTCTGTCCATATCAATAAAAAAGAACGGCAAAATTATCTAACGTATCTTCCCTTGAAAAAACATACCATATTCTTCACGAAGATGATCGTGAGTTATCATGCATCCTGAAAAACTGCCTTACTGCTCCTACTGCACCGAAAGATGCATCTGAATCAGAATAACAAAAAGGAGCCAGGAACATCCTTTTTTTCTGAATGTTTCTGACTCCTATTAGTCCTTCGCTCAATACCAATTTATTAAACGGTTACGATATTCTTTTTTACTTCATATACAGTCAAAGAGCCATCCTTTTTACGTCTGACCTCCGCATTATTTCCCCGATCTGTAATAGCACTGATTGTATTCAATAAATATAATGCTTTTTCTGTTTGTCCTGCTCTCTCTGTATCTCTCTGTATATAATCTGTTTTCAAATCTGATCTCATCTCCAGTCCTCCAAGTAATATAAAATCACTCATACGGATAAGGGAAAGAAAACCGCTGATGAGTTTTGACGAGCCATCCCGAAACAGTATTTTACTGTTGCTCATCCAATAGATTTCATGCTAGGGAACAGGGCTGACCTCCTGTTTCCTTTCACATTTATGATTATACTATTAGAACATATGTTCGTCAATCCCTATTTTTCTTTTTCCTGAAAATATTTGCAAAAAGGCAGCCAATCATACAGCCCAGTCCATTATGAATCATATCGTCCCATTCAAATAAGCCACGCATAAAAATCAACTGGCTAAACTCTATTATTGCTGATACCAATATTCCTACAGCCAGAGCCTGATACCACTTTTATCTTATGATTTGCAATTATGGGAAGCAAGACTCCGGCTGGCAATAACAATATACAATTCAGCAAATTCTCTTTTAATAATGTCCAATCATGGTAACGAATAATATCTCTCCATGACCAGAATGGTACTAATTCATACTGCCGAATAGTTCCTGTCCTGGTAAATACAGTTGAGCCAAACACAATTCCCAAGAACACCACCAATGCCAATACTGCTACTGCCTGAATTATGCTCAGTTTCTTTCTGTGTACACACACTGCCATTGCTGTACATACCAAGTATCAATACTCCCGCAAAGCTAATATTTCATATCTTGACCATTGCCTATTATATGTTGTCCATATCTGGTAAATATCCATTCAATTTCCTTTCTGTATCAATCAACCCAAATCTCAAGAACATCGAATATAAATAACTGGCACCAAATACTTCTAATTTTTTCGGTCCGCTTATATTTCCTTTCTCCTCCAACGTCACTTTTAGAGCAACTTTCACACTACTTCTCGTTATAGATTTTTTTTCTTTCGATTAATCTGTATTTCATTTCCGTTTACAGCATACCGAAATCGTAATCCTTTTACCGTTGTAAAGGAATATCCAGAAAAAAATTTCAATCGTACTCCACAGATACTTCTCCACACATTCCAAGGAAGCCTCCTTACATATCTGTAATTGCTCAACGGCTTGCTTTCTTTTCCTATACATCCTGCAACGCTCTGCATAAAGACTAAGTTCATCTACATTGTAGATTATTTTAGTATATGGCAAATAGGAATGTACAGACGACTTGCTCAAACCAGTTGCTTTCATTATTTCCGGAATACTCATTCCCTGCTCTCGCATTGAGTTAATCTTCTCACTGTTCTCAGTATGATATACACCTGCAGTAATCAATATTTTTCGTGTTTTTCATCAATGTAATGCCAAATTCTTCTGATACTTGCCTTAACGAAATACCTGATCCATCAATCATTCCCGAAGTATATGCTTCTACAATACAATTCTGGAACTGTTCCATTATTCTGTTCTGATCATACCCTGGTTTCTTTTTTTTGTTCTTCCCATTTTTCTTTACACCACTGCCATGATTGCTTTTATTTTTATTCTTCTCTCTTTTATATTCATCCCATGCATCCACTGCCTCTATCCCTGCCATCCATAGCACCAGGGTATCCGCCCGAAGTGTTATCCCTAAATGCTTCAGCATAAATGGTTCCGGCAAGAGCGAAAGCAAAAAAATCATCAATAGCATGTATGCTTTAAATAATTTGACTATATCCTCCGCATACGTTTTCTCAAAAACAATATCCCAAAACATAAAATATAATCACACCTGCCTTAAGCCATACTTTCATACTTTCTCCTTTTTTCGTGTCAATCCAATCATATTATACCGATACTCTGGCAACCACCAGTGCCAGAGTATTCATATCTTATTCTACAGTAACGCTTTTTGCCAGATTTCTAGGTTTGTCTACATCTAACCCTTTAGCCACGCTGACATAATATCCCATTAGCTGCAACGGAACAACTGCCAGACTTCCTACAAAATGCTCATCAATTTTTGGAACGTATACTGCAAAGTTTACCTGATCTTCAATCTCATATTTCCCATATGTTGTTAATCCCATCAAATACGCACCACGACTCTTGCATTCCAACATATTGCTGATAGTCTTTTCGTACAGATCACTCTGTGTCAATACTCCAATTACAAGTGTCCCCTGCTCGATCAGACTGATTGTTCCATGCTTTAATTCCCCGGCTGCATATGCTTCAGAATGAATATAAGAAATTTCTTTCACTTTAAACTACCCTCCAGGGAAATCGCATAATCAATTCCTCTGCCCACAAAAAGAACACATCATGTGCATTAGCATATTTCGCAGCAAACCATTGCAGTCTTTCCTTATCCTGCAAGATTTTCTGAATCTTATCTGGAATTGTCAATAACTCAGTAATGTAATTACTATACTGCTCTTCTGTAATGGTATTTCTAATTCTGGCAAATTGAACAGCAAGACAATACATTGCTACAAGCTGAGCGCTGTAAGCCTTTGTCGTTGCCACTGATATTTCCGGACCAGCAAAGTATAGAATACTTTATCTGCCTCACGAGCAATACTGCTGCCAACCACATTTACGATTGCCAGAGTTGTTATATCTTTTCCTTTGCCAAACGCAAAGCTGCTAAAGTATCTGCTGTTTCCCCCGATTGGCTGATGACAATAACCAATGAATTTTTATTTATTGGCATTTTTCTGTATCTAAATTCAGATGCAAGCTCCACTTTTACCGGAACATCCACCAAGTCCTCTATCACATACTGCGCTGCCATTCCAACATGCCAAGCTGAACCACATGCAACAATATATATCTGTTCAAATTTCCGAATTTCTTCTTCTGTAATTTCAACTGATGATAAATCAATACAATTATTTTTTATGACAGAACCCAAAGTATCCTGAACGGCTTTCGGCTGTTCATGGATCTCTTTCATCATAAAGTGTTCAAATCCTGCTTTTTCTGCAGCCTCAGCATCCCACTTAATTTCTGTTGTCTGCTTTTCAATCTCATCCCCATCAAGATTAAAGAAATGAGCTTCTCCAGGTGTCAATCTGGCAAATTCCAGATTACCAATATAATAAACATTTCTGGTATATTGCAGAATAGCCGGAACATCAGAAGCTACATAAGGTTTCGCCGTCTGTCACCCAATAATCATTGGACTGTCTTTTCTTGCTACCCAAATTTCTCCCGGATAATCTTTGAACATAAGTTCCAAGGCATAAGAACCACGCACACGAACCATTGTTTTGGCAATCGCATCAATCGGTCCGAGATTATACTTCTTATAATAATAGTCCACTAATTTGATTACTACCTCTGTATCAGTCTGACTATAAAAAGTATAACCATGCTTTAATAATTTTTCTTTAAGCTCCGTATAATTTTCGATAATGCCATTGTGTACTCCAACCACTTCTGATTCTACTTCTCCAGAACCTGATCTTGTACAATTTCCGGATACATGCGGATGTGCATTGATCTGACTTGGCTCGCCATGTGTTGCCCAACGTGTATGTCCGATTCCACATGTTCCTATTAGTGCTTTTCCTTCATCTGTTTTTTCAATCAGATTGCCTAATCTTCCCTTGGCTTTAACCACCTGTGCCAGACGCTCCCCATCTCGCACAGCGATTCCAGCCGAATCGTACCCTCGGTACTCTAATTTAGACAGACCATTTAATAAAATAGGTGCTGCCTGCTGTCTTCCAAGTAAAACCAACTATTCCACACATTTTATTTTTATCTCCCCGTAAATACTATTGTTTATTTACATTTTCAAAAATATAATCCATTAATTTTCCATATTGTTCGATTCTATTTTCTTCTGGCAACATTTCGATAATCTGCAAAGCAATTAAATATTTCTCGGTTGCCTCCAATCGTTTGTGGTACTTTGCAAGTTGTTTAGATGTTTCCCTATACATCCAGAAGTAAAGACCAGACACAATCTCTACTATCGCTCCAGATAAACCAGCCATAAATGATGCTGAATTATTTCCACCTAATAAAAATATAATGACTGCCAAAACAAAAAGCATAAATCCTGCAAAGCATGAGAACATAGCTGCTGAAAAAGATTTTCTAATTTGCTGTTTACAGATAACATAGAACTCCTTCAATTCTTTTAAATTTTCAAACATTAAAGTTCTAATATCCTGATTCTCTTCCTTGCTTTTTTTCAGTTAAAATATCCAGATCCTTAATGGCTTCTGAAACCTCTTTTGCTTCCTTTTCAGCAACCAACTCATCTGTTTTACTTTCATTTTGTACAGAGCATGTATTGATTTTATTATCCAAATAATCCCCAAACACCATGTTATCGGAGATGAAACCGGCGATTCACAATACTGCACTATCAATCGATGTATAAATTGCAATGCATTTCCAATCATCTTTTAATCTCTGCCATACAAATCTCTTGTATATACTTTATCTTTCACATCATCCAAACAACTATCATATCTATTTGCTATAATTGCCTGGCTCTGTTCTTTAAATTTATCCAGATCATTCACAACCTTGCTTCCAAAGAAAGTGCTTCCATCTTCCAATGTTGGTTCATAAATAATCACAGATGCCCCTTTAGCTTTGATTCTCATAACTCCCTGTATAGAAGACTGGCGGAAATTGTCTGAATTTGATTTCATAGTAAGACGGTATACACCAATTACAACCTCTTTTTCCATAGAAGCATCATATGTATTTTCATCTCCATAAGCATAATATCCAGCTTTTTGTAATACACGATCTGCTATAAAATCCTTTCTTGTTCTGTTAGATTCAACGATTGCAGACATCATGTTCTGAGGAACATCTTCATAGTTTGCCAAAAGCTGCTTTGTGTCTTTTGGTAAGCAATATCCACCATAACCAAATGACGGATTGTTATAATGAGAACCAATTCTAGGATCAAGGCATACCCCATTAATAATCTGCTGTGTATTCAGTCCCTTCATTTCTGCATAAGTATCAAGCTCATTAAAATATGATACTCTAAGAGCCAGATATGTATTAGCAAACAACTTCACCGCTTCTGCTTCTGTAAATCCCATTATCAAAGTATCAATATTTTCTTTAATTGCGCCCTCCTGCAGCAATCCAGCAAACGTGTTCGCAGCTTTTACCAATCTGGCATTTTCAATATCTGTTCCTACAATAATTCTTGATGGATACAAATTATCATACAATGCTCTTTGACTCACGTAAAAATTCCGGACTAAAAATAATATTATCACAGTGGAATTTCTCTCTGATACTTGCGGTATAACCTACCGGAATGGTTGATTTAATCACCATAATTGCATCTGGATTATATTCAATAACCAGCTTTATTACGGCTTCTACTGCTGATGTATCAAAGAAATTTTTCTTACTGTCATAGTTTGTAGGTGCAGCAATAACAACAAAATCAGCATCCTTATACGCAGATTCCGCATCTAACGTAGCTGTCAGATTTAACTTCTTTTTCCTTCAAATATTTTTCAATATATTCATCCTGAATCGGACTAATCCTTTTATTGATCTTCTCGACTTTTTTCCGGGATAATATCAACTGCCATTACCTCATGATTTTGAGATAACAATGTGGCAATAGAAAGTCCTACATATCCTGTTCCTGCTACTGCTATTTTCATTATATTTTCCCCCATTTACTGATAATTTTCTTTGGTTTGTATCTTATTTAAAAAATACATATTAACTTGATTGATTGGCGTTTCAGCGTCATGATAATAACCATCATTTAGCACATACAATACATCATCAACAATCGTAATCCCTTCAATTGCATATGAATCTTTCAATACATATAATGGTTTAACTTTACTTGTTTTTAAGTCAACTGTATAAATATAGCTATCTCCATGATAGTCTGCACCTGCTGAAAAATATATCAAATCATTTTTTTCGTCTAAAACAATTGATCTTGTCCTTTTATATGTATTTTAATTGTTTTTTGTACTACGCCATCATATGAACAATTATATAAATAATTATTCGTCAAAATCCAAAGCGTGTTACTCCTACTATCATTTGCAATGCCAGATGGTTCTTTTATATCAAAATTTCTAATTCATTTCCCTTTTCGTCTATATGGCGAACTTTGTTTTCTCCATAAGAACATAACCAGATAGTTCCATCTGTTGACTTAGTAACTCCTTGTATATCTCTCATATTCTCAAATTTTAAATAACAAGGTATATCTCCTTTAATAGCCGAAAAATCCTTTTCAACTATTTCGATAGAAGCCTGGAAAGTCTTATCATTAGGCTTATATTTACCTGCATTCCCTATAAAAAAACTCTCTTCTTCTTTATCCCAATAAAGCCCTGTACACGTAAATCCTACATTAGCTTTTTTCTTTGTCCGGCAATTTTAATATTTTATTTGCATATATTTTGTCACATTTCTCTTGTTCAATTTTTACTCTAATACGTGGTAAAATTATATATCCTACTGTAAAAAGTATTATGAGAAAAAATAACATAAAAATTAATTGTTTTTTCTTTTTCATACTTTCTTTCCTTTTCTCAGTTCTGGTATCCATTTTTTCCTTGTTGCAACCAATAATACAAACATCATTAAAGCCAACAAATATCTAGCAACTGCATTTTTTATATACAGCAACCATAGACAATGCCACAATACTCGTACCTATAAGTATTGTCATTTGCAATTTTGTATTAAAATAATTTTTCATTTGTATCTCATTATCAATACATTCTTTTCTTGCTAATACAAAATATAAAATCATGACTATTAAATAGCTTACTAATGACGTATATCCACCAGCAACATATCCAAAATCGGAATAAAAATAGCATTTAAAATTATATTACACACTGCTGCAAATACTGACGCAAACAAAATAAATTTCGTCTTTTTATAATAGAACAAGATATTTACATATTGTTGATATATATACATAACAATAACACTAATTGCTAATGGTGGCATAACCCATATTGCCTCTAAATATTTTTTCCCTCCTAAAATCAAAATTATTTCTGGAGCCATCACAATTTCCGCAATAGCGCAAAAAGCAACTATAATTGTACCGACTGTTATCAATTTACTTTTTATCTTTCGACGAATCCTTTAATTTTAATTCCTTAAACAGCCATGCCTGTAAAGATAAATTCAACGCACCACTTATAACAAAGATGACCATGGCTGCACTATATGATACACTATATAAAGCAGCATCTTCATAACCATCAATTTTTTGTATCATTAAACGATCCGAATGATTTAATAATATCATCGATAAGTAATATGGCATCAATGGCAAATTATATTTCAATGCATCTATTGCATAGTCTTTTTTCCATAATGTGGACGTACCTTTATAATTTGATATAAAAAACGGAATTGCAACCCCTAACTGGATTACTGTCCTTGTAGCTATAACATAAAATATAGGATTATCTAAATTAAGGAAAACGGTTAATGCACCAACGATAGGTCCGATAAGACCATATACAATTATTGCAAATAACATTTTCTTATATTGGTTATCAACTCTTTGTCTTGATGACCACAATCCGAAACTGATAGTTCCTATAAAAAAGAACATATCATCAGTATACTTAACGGAGTACTTATTCCAGTAATATAATTAATGCCCTTGTGAAACATTAAATACATTAACGTCCAAATCACAATCAATACAATACTCAACGATTGCATAGTTGCTGTATATGTTGTCCTATTTTCATCGTCCCTTACTAATCCTGCAACATAACCATTGCTGTATATTCTCAATGTTATAATAATCTCAAATATTTCTAGCCAGGACATAAATATACTATATATTCCATATTCCTCAGTAGCTAAGTAATGCGTCAGTATAATCATTACCAACCAAGGCGCAATTTTTTGTATTATATTTCCCACTGCATACCAAGACGCAGCTTTCATTTCTACTGACATATCTCTATATTTTTTATGATTTTTTTTTTTTAAGAAAAAGTTTCATATCTAACTCACTTCTATTGACTGATAAATCTTGCTATTTCCAAAAAAGAAAATAGCAATAAAAATAGTTGATAAATAATGAATCCATATACTGATCCTGTCATTCCAATGCCTATATAACATAGCAGCATAAAATACATAAATTTTTTTACACTTTAAAGGTGCAATATACTTTATCGTTCTTGCACGAATCAATGTAATTCCAAGAATAATGATAGTTCCCCATATTCCGAAAAATGTCAAAAATTGCAAAACAACATTATGCGCATAATAATATTCACCCGAAGTAATATATAGCGGAATTCCAAATCCTCCTGGCAAACCGACTCTACCTCTTATATACTCTACACATGCCGTATAAATATAATCTCTGTTGGTCAAGTATATCTCATTGCTTTTTTATTTGATTTATCAACAAAGTAACACTTCGAGATTGCATTCCATATTGTGCTAGTTTTTGGCTTACCCAATATAAAATATCTATTAAATTGTTTAGCAAAATATATGCCGATACTACCAGTCCTACAATAATTATTAATTTCTTCCATAACTTTATTTTACCTGAATATACATATGCAAATAAAATCATGCACGCTGATATTACTGCAGACATACGTCCACCCAAAACAGCAGTCACAAGAATATTAATGGCAACATTAATATATAACCATTTTCTTTTTTTTCAATTCCCTGAAGTACCATGTAAGAACCAATAAATACATTTGGTACACATATACTTGTAAATATTGAATAATGCACTAGCCCTTGTTTAAGTAAGACAACTGCAACTAATACCAACGGTAAATTTAATTTAGAAAATTTCCACCATTTTTTCAACAAATATTCTTAAATCAAATATATTATTTGAAACACACAAACATGGAACTGCTATGCCAACCAACGCTTGTATACCTTCTATAAATACATAATACCGATAAGGCACTACTATATAATTAATGATTATCGCAGAACAAAAGACAAACAAAAATGTAAGCACACGTTTATTCATGCTCATTGTCGTTCCTATTGCTATTATCGCAAGCATCATATAAATTATATATTCATATAACGATGAAATTTTAAAAGTGTTTTCTAAAATATTCGCAAAGTATGGAACATAAATATATATCACCAATATAATTGCAAGTATTGTACTTTTCTGTTTTATATTTCTTTGTCCATTACTCATATTGCACCTTATTTGTTACGTTTTCTTATAACTTTATTATATATTTCTTTCCAGTCATATAATGCCGTTTTAAAAAATATAAACGGATACTTTCTTTCATAACTATTCTTTTTCTTTTCATCCCATACTTCATTGTTATCAGCTAATTTTTGTGAAAATGCATCTTTAACTTCTTTCGATAACCATTCTCTACCATCTTCACATACTCTGTTACGAATATCAGCGTATGTTGGTGTTTCTAATTCTGGAACTACTCCCAAGGTTAAAAATGCATGCCCATTATAACAATATGGCTGTCTGCAATGTTTTCCCCACTGGATTAAAGATTATTGGTTGTTCAGGATTTTTTAAATATATTTTGATTACTAAGCTGTCCATAACATGGCTTAGCAGCCCCAGTTCCTAAATCAACGTACAAAGTCCAAGCTCCCGCATAACAAAAATCATCTATTTTTTCTGAAAAATATCCAATTTGAAATCAAACATTGTAGAATCAAATTTTCTCCAAACAGACTCATACTCTTTTCTTGACATAGATGTCAAAAGATCTTTTTCTCAGTCAAATCATTTCGTCCTACTGTAATTTGACATGCTGCTCCTAGTTCTGATTTACAAAGATTTATAATTTCATCAATATCATCAATCAATCCATCATAAGGCATTAACTCAACAGTAAACGAACATCCCTTTTCCCACATCTTTTCACATTTGAAAAGTATCTATCTAGCCATCCTTTTTTTTCTTTAACTCTGCATAGTGGAAAGAGAATTTGAATTCCAAATGCTCTAACAAATTTCTTGGAAACTCAGCAATTTCATCAAATCGACTTGTCAATGTTCCATTTGTTACAACCTCTAAAAAATGTCCTTGTAATAGTAATTGGTAAATATAGTGCGGCATTTCTTTCGGAATAAGAGTTTCTCCTCCTCCCGTTAGATTTATAATACAAGTGCCTCCTAACCTCTCTTTTGAAAGACATTTGCCAACATGCTCTGGAGTATATAAAAATTTAGCTGCTCCTTTTTTCATTTTCTTTCAATGCTGAAATATAACAATATTCACATTTAAGATTACAATTTTTAATTGGTACATTGATAACTAACAATCTTTTAATTTCCATACTTAATCCTTTCGTATTACGTCTGCCATTTCTTCAAAATAGTTTAGCAATTTTTCTCTATCATATTTTTTATGTTCCCATATAGTTGTTCTCTTTAATTTTTTCAAGCACTTCACTTAACGAATTAGCTATTACAATAATATTTGTATCATCAAGCCAATCTGCCACTCCAAAAAACTTTACCAGTTTTATTATTTAAAACAATGCATGGAGTCCCATTTAATACAGAAAACAGCATTGCATGTAAACGATCTGTTATAGTAATTTCTGCATTTTCAAAAGTTTCCCACGACTTTTTGCAACTCACTTATTCCTTTCTTAAAACAACTGGCGATTTTATAACAGTACTAACTTTTCTAATATTATAATTTTGTTTTATTTTTTCATAGAAATCATCAATATTTTCTTGCTCGGATTCGCAATCCTCTCGAATACATACATTTATCACTTTCTCATATCCAGTACATTTTTCCTTTGTTATCATATTTTTCCCATACAAAACCATATCTGGTACTAAATATACATCCGAGTTTCCTGTAAATTCAAATTTTTGTTTTATAAAATTGTAAGACTTCCTTTCTCTTACAAAAATATGTAAATTACTATGTTTTTTTAATATTTCATTTGTTATTCTGTATTCCCTCTCTCCCAGTTCGTCTGAAGTATAATATACTGTTTGTGGAAGAATAATAATTTTATTATTGGGATAGTTCTGCACAATCTCACGTATAACACATTCATTATGTATCCATAAGTTCCCCATCCATCCACCACCCGAAATTACAACTAAATCTTCAGGTGTTACTGTATTTTTATTATTTCTTTTTGTGTATGATACATAGGCATCAATATTTCAAAATATTCATAGTCCGGGAAAAAATCCTCAAAAAAATATTGTTCTTGGATTGCGATTGCATGATCCCCCAAATTACCATGCATAGGTGTTCCAAATAAAAAAATCTTTTTTTATTTTTATTTGATTTTAATTTTTTATTGCCGAACGCCATCCAGGATAAGCTACTGACAGTTTAATTTGTTCTTTTAAAATATTCATTATATCCCTCAAAAAAGTATTTAAAATTATTTTCTTTTTTTAACATCAAATCTCTAAGTAAAACTAATAAACAAATAAATATATTAAAATTCTTTCCATAAATTGCGCCTTTAGCAATAATTTGTTTGTTGCTACTACCATTTTCTTTCTTTTTATGATAAACCGTTACCTCTGGTATATAAAAGATTGCATTTTTTTCATAATTACTTAAAAGGAAATCCACTTCTTCTCCACAAACAAATTCGCTTCCCAAACCTAACCGTTCATCAAATTTTTATTCAGCACTAAATCTTTCTTGAATGCAACTTCAATAGACGATTTTGACATGAGCTGTAATTTGTTTCTTACATACTCTTCGTTGGAAGTATAATTTTTATATGGAATATTTTTTCCGGATCAAAAATCTGTGATAATACAATTTTAGCACATTGTCTTTTTTAAATGCATTTACAATAATTTCAAATGCATTTGCAGGATACCAACAATCATCATCGGATAATACTACTATCTCGCCTAATGCCTGCTCTAATCCTCTATTTCTAGCTCGTGATAATCCTTTTACACTCATTTCAATTTGCTTTATATCCAAATTACTATATTTACAAATTATATCTTTTACAATTTCATGATTATCCTGTGTTACAAATATAATTTCAAAGTCTTTATATGACTGTTTTTCCAGTGTTTCTAATAATCGTCTAATTTCCTTTTCTCTTGTTCCTAACGTAGGAACTAATACTGATATTTTCATATTTATTTCCTTACTTAATTTTTAGCAATTTAATCACACACCAATATGCAATATGAAAAACACTTCTAACTATACTAAGATGTTCTATATTTCTATATAAAATCCAATGATATTTAATCACTTTGAATTTATTACTTGAAATAGAATTCTGTCTTATTCGATATTTCATAAGCACCGATTTCATACCATAAATGTACTTTTCTTTTTTAACATTCGAAGCCACAAAAGCATCATCGTTTCGTTTTCTAATATTAGGTACTTCAAATTTTCCCATCTTTTTCTACGTTGTACATAACCGTAGAATTTCCTACCGGGCAATCTAAAAGCACTCGATTATAATCAGCCTTTGGTACTGTCTTTATAATTTTATTTAATGATTTCCCATTTTCATCAATTTGTTCATACGCTGTACAAGAAAATGCAACATCATGCTTTTTTTCATAAATGCTAATTGCTTTTTCAATTTTTCTTCTTACCAAATATCATCAGAATCCAAAAAAGCCATATATTCCCCATTTGCCAATTCCATTGCTTTTGTTCTTGCAACGGCAGCTCCAGAATTATTTTCTAAACAAAAATATTTTATTCTACTATCTTCTTTTATATATTTATCGACAATTTCTTTTGTATTGTCTGTCGAGCAATCATCAACAATAATCATTTCCCATTGCTGATACGTTTGTGCCTGAACAGATTCAATTGTTTCCCCTATAAACTTCGCACAATTATATGTCGGCGTAATAACTGATACTAATCCTTTTTCCATACACACTCCCTACCTAATCACTGCAAAAACTGTTTTTATCATTGTTCCTATATCATGTATAAAACTAAATTTTCTAATACTTTCAAGATTGTATTTCATCTTCTCAGGAAGAACCTTTTCTACATATACTTTGTCCACATCGTCTGCTTTATCCAATAACTCTGCTTCATCTTTATATTTTATACTCGCCTCAGATGTAACTCCCGCCGGTAATAACAACGTAGCATACATTTCTGGTGTATACTTCTTTACATAATGCGTACTTTCCGGTCTGGTTCCTACAAGCGTCATATCGCCTAAAATAATATTTATTAACTGCGGCAATTCATCCAAACGATATTTACGAAGTTTTTCGCCTACCTTTGTAACTCTACTGTCATTGGATACGGTAACCTGGGTGCCAATTTTATCTGCATTAGCAACCATTGTTCGGAATTTAAATATTTTAAATTTTCTTCCATATTGTGTAACACGCTCCTGACGATAAAACACTCCTCCTTTAGAATCTCTTACAATCATAATTGAAATAGTAATTAATACAGGAGAAAATGTTACGAGCATAACAGATGCAGCAAATACATCAAATCCTCTTTTTAAAGCCAAACTAATTTTTTTTCTTTTTTAAACTGTCATAATATGGACGAACTTCCTCCGCCTGCATAAATTTTGGTAATTGCTCCCATTCTCGAAACATCTGTATCTCCTATTTCTTCTATCACATTTAAATATATTCTTTCACGATTCTACTAAACTGCTCGATCACATAATCCACTTCTTCATCTGTAAGTTTTGTATGAAGCGGTAAAGTAATCTCATTTTCAAATCTCTTATATGCATTAGGATAATCTTTAATATCAAATCCCATATTTTTGTATGCAGTCATCATTGGCAACGGCTTATAATGCACATTGCAGGCAACGCCTGATTCTGCCATTTTCACAATAATCTCATGCCTCTGCTCCAACGTAATTCCCGGAACTCTTGTTATATACAAATGACCAGATGACTGGTGGTTTTCTGTATAGTGATTTAATACCTCTATTCCGATTGGCTTAAATGCTGCATCATATTTTCCTATGATTTCTTTTCGACGTTCAAGCAAACCTTTATATCTCTTCATCTGTGCCAGTCCGATTCCAGCTACAACATCAGTCATATTACATTTAAACCAAGGTCCAATGATGTCATACTCCCATGCCCCAAGCTGCGTTTTCGCAAGTGCATCTTTTGACTGACCATGAAGTGATAACAACTGATACTGATGATAAATTTCTTCGTTATCAATTCCATCAATATCTTTCCAAACAGCAGCACCACCTTCTGCAGTTGTAAAATTCTTAACTGCATGGAAGCTGAAATTTGAAAAAAATCTGCAATACTTCCAACTGGTTTCTCTTTCCAGGTTGCACCAAAAGCATGTGCTGCATCTGCCATAACAATCACTCTGCCGATGCTTTCCTGTATTTTATTTGCCGGATGGAATAAGCCTTTCTTACGTTCTACAATAGAAAAAATCCTATCATAATCACATGGCACTCCACCGAGATCTACTGGAATAATTACTTTTGTTTTTTCAGTAATCGCATTTTCCAACTGCTCATAATCCATTTCAAGAGAATCTCTCTGAGTATCAATTAAAATAAGTTTTGCCCCTACATGGCATACTACAGACGCACTTGCAGTATATGTATACGCACATGTAATGACTTCATCGCCTTCTTTAACTCCTAATAAGCGCAAAGTCATTTCTGCACAAGCTGTCTGCGAATTAAGACAAACTGCACGATTTACTCCACATAAATCTGCAACCTCTCGCTCTAATTCTTTTGTCTTAGGCCCAGTTGTAATCCATCCAGATCTTAATGCTTCTGACACCTGTTCAATTTCTTTTTTCTGTTATATCTGGCGGTGAAAATGGAATCTTCATAATATTGTTTTCTCCTTTTATCTGACTGATTATTTTAGAAAAATCCTGGCTCAACACCCGTTCTTCCTACCTCTTCTTTTACCCAATCTGCATTCAGATCATTTTTAACTATTTCATTCTTTTTTTCAAATAAAGAACAATTTTGCTATCTCTTGCCTCAATAGCACTAACAATCATTTCAGCATCCAATAGATTCTCTGGAATTGCATCAACATTTGCATATTCCTGTTCGCCCTCTTCTGTTGCCAAAATAATAGAACCTTTAATTTTGTCTAATATTGATTTTGTTTCGTAATGCATATGCGTCCTTCCCGTATTTTTGTAAAAATACAATCTTGTTATATTTTATATAGCTACTGCTTCTTCCCTTTCAGGCTCGCTCTTTTTTGATGTACGGCAAATTCAGCAGCTCGATTAACTTCTTCCGGCTTTTAAATGTTGGTACAGCTTTTCTTAATACTTCTCTTGCCTGTGAATCATCTCCTGTTTCACAAACTTCTCTAAGCATATTCAGACGAGTATTAATTTCTTCCGCACTTAATGCTGAATCACGCTCAATAAATATCATACTGTTACTTGTTTTATCTAATTCTTCTGTTTTAACCAACAATTCTTCATATAACTTTTCTCCCGGTCTTAATCCGGTTTCCACAATTTCAATTCCCTGTACACCAGACAATCGAATCATATTCTCTGCCAAATCCATTATTTTTACAGGCTGTCCCATATCCAATACGAAAAGCTCTCCATTATTTGCCATAGCACCACTTTGAAGTACAAGCTGTGATGCTTCTGGGATAGTCATAAAATATCGGATAATTCGCTTATCAGTAACTGTAACCGGTCCTCCATTAGCTATCTGACGTTTAAATAACGGAATAACTGAACCCGCACTACCTAATACATTTCCAAAACGTGTCGCACTGTACTTCACTTTTCCATGCGTACTGGCACTCTGTACAATCATTTCGCACATTCTCTTGGTAGCCCCCATAACACTCGTAGGATTAACCGCTTTGTCCGTTGACACCATCATGAAACGTTCCGCTTCATATTTTTCACAAAGTTCTACCAGATTCTGTGTTCCAAATACATTGTTATAGATGGCTTCGATACAGTTATGTTCCATTAAAGGCACATGCTTATGTGCTGCTGCATTAATTACAATCTGTGGATGATACTTAGCAAATACACGTTCCAGTGCTTTCTTGTGTGTAATAGAACAAATTTCAATCTGAAGATTTAAAGTATTTCCATATGCAATTTTTAATTCTTGCTGAACATCGTATGCACCATTTTCATAAATATCTAAGATAATGATCTTCTTCGGATTCATCTTGGCCAACTGTCTGCACAGCTCTGACCCAATAGAACCGCCACCACCTGTAATCAAAACAACTTTGCCTTTGTAATATTCATTTGTATGCTCATCAGATACCACCAATGGCTTTCTGAACAGTAATTCCTCAATATCAAATTCTCTTAAATGTCGCTTTCCTCCTGCCGCATAAACAGTCGGATAATCATAAACTTTTAATTTATATCCAGCATTTTTATAGTATTCATATAATGTTTTCTTCTTTTCTGCATCCATTGACGGTATAGCAAATACAATTTCCTGTACTTCATACTCATTCAATTTTCTAAATGTTGCTTCATCTTCTGACCATACCGGTAATCCCTGAATTTCACGACCTACTTTATTTTCATTAATATCAATAAAACATCTCGGAATGTATGCCGCTTCATCACTATTCAGAAGATCTTCCGCAAAACTTACTCCTACACGTCCAGCTCAATTATTGCTATTTTTATTTTCTGGACTTCTTTATCATTTCCTTTCTTTACTCTACCGAATGTGTATAATAAGGAAGCTAAAAATCTCCCCTGCTTCGTTTCCTGATTGCTACATTTATATGCATATCTGTACATCATCCTTAACGCCAATGCGCCTAAGAGATTTATACTGATCAAACACAGCATTCTCGCAAATGTAATTTTCTCAACTGGAAGAACCAGTTCTAAAATCAAATAGACAAAAATGCTATTGCATCTGTATATAACAGTCGAATATAACACTGAATACCGCCATATCTCCAAATCTGTCCATATACATTTCCAATCAATCTAATTGAAAATACACATAACAGTGCAAGAACCATCTGTTGCAACATACCTGAAATGGAAAGTTTATCATTTCCACCATAAAGTCCTAAAAAGCAACACCGCTGATAATTCATACACAAGCAAATCATATACAACCAGCATCCATCGAACATTACGCTTCTTATATTACATTTGTATTTCTCCATCCGCAGGTTTTAATCTTACTTTTCCTGCATTTTCTTTTTTGTTAAAAACTTAAATTTTCATCGTTCAATGAAGATAATTTTTCTTACTTGCTTCTCATATTCATTCTCACAATTTTTCCTTTTCATATAGTCCATTACCCCCCAACAATTTTGGAGTCCTTAACACGACAACTAGCCTGTGAATGTTCTTTTTTGAAGAGCATCCGCAGGCTAGGTCAAACCTCCTTATCATAATTTTTTCGGCTTATAGTGTGGGTCAAAATAAGCATCCAAGAAACCATTTATTTGTACATAATTTCCTAGCTTAACCGACACAACCATGCAGAAAAATCATCATAACCAGATTCGACTAAGCCAGCGAAACCCTTGTAAAATCAAGGTTTTTCTTGGTTGTCCCTATTATACCGCTATCTCCTTTGAGGATGTTCCAAAACTGCGGCAGCTCATCTATTGATGTCTTCCTGATAAACTGTCCTATGCCGGTTTTCTTTGTTCCATCCGGCAGTATCTTATTGCCTATGATTCTCGGATCGAAGTCCATCTTGAACATCATTCCGTCACTCACCTTGTTTTGTGCTATGAGCTCCTTCTTTCGCTCCTCGGCATCCATGTACATGCTTCTGAATTTGTACATCTTGAACTTTCTGCCGTTTCTGCCGATTCGCTCCTGTGCGAAGAAAATCGGTCCCGGTGATGCTATATAGATTGCCGGTCCCACAAATATCGTCACTATCAAGGTGATGATGCATCCGACCAGCCCTCCGAGTATGTCCATGCCTCTTTTTGCAAGAAGCTGTGTGGTACTCGCATAGTTCATGCTGGCGGTGATGACTGTGTAGTCACCGATTTTTTCTATCTGATTAAAGCTGCCTGCCATGACCTTGTTTTTGGTGATGCCTCTGTGAACAGCTATTCCCATCTCAAGAAATATGTCTGCCATTTCATAGGGATATTCGCTCTCAGCACACGATGGGATAAGCACCTCATCCACCCATTCCTCACAGGCGTAGTCCACTATCCCGTCGTGATTTGCCACGATTGGTATTTCGCATATTGTTTTTCCCTTCAGGTCGGCATCTGTCGCTGCTGCCACTATCTGTGTGTATCCAAAGCCATTTTCCTTTAGTCCCTGAAGTGTCTCCTCAAGGAGCTTTTCCGGGGCTATGACAAGTGATTTTTTTGATGAAGCAAAGCCTCTTTTTTTGATAATATTCTTTAACACCACTCTGCCTGAATACGACACGAGAATATATATTGGAATCATGATGTAGTAAGACATTCGCGAATATATCTCACCCATCTGCGTGGTAAACAGGAAGAAGGTTGTTATTATTTCTACAAGCACCACATGCTTACATGTAGCTATGAGCTCATCGAGATAGCCGCGCTTCAATACATTTTTGAAGGCATCGGATACTATTTCCACGAAGAAATCTATGAGCAGAAATGCTGCTGCCAATATCCTGTAGTCCTTATCTGTGTATGGATTGCCAGGTCCAAAGCGCCATATGTATGAAACTATGAATGCTATCTGCATACACAGGACATCTAAGAGCATAAAGTCTATATGCTTGGTCCAGCCTCTTCCTTTCTTTCTGTACATTTTTTCTATGTCTCCCTGTATTTCCTGATGACCCTATTTCCAGTTCATCCCTATGCTGTCAAGCCTTGCTATGCGCTCTGTGTCGAGCACCATGCCGCTGGCGTTAGGGTTTTTCTTTTGCATCTGATATTTGATATCCAGCGTCCCAGCTTCACTCCGTCTGTAGAATATGATACCGGCACGTCCAGATTGCCGTTTTTCTCGTAATATGTTTTTGCAAGCTCAAACTTTCTGTTCCACTGTATAGCGGTCTTGCTTTCTGACCTGTAGCCTATGCTCTGCAGGCGCTGTAGCTGCTCGTCTGTCATTGAGCGGCTATTAGTCTGGTTTGACAGCCACCGTCCAAGCGGTATACCGTCTGCTGTAACGTACTTTGCAGGCACTTCGAGGTTTCCATGCTCCTTGTAGTAGGCCTTGGCTGCACTGTAGTACTCTTCCCACTTCTGCTTGTTGTGGTCCCATATCATGCCAAGCTCCTCGAGTGCTTTTCTCTGCTCATCGGTGAGTGCCTGCTCTATGCTATACTTTTTCACCTTGAAGCGCATGTTGTTGATCCATGAGCCGAGCCTGAAGCCTGTAGGTGACACGTATTTGGCCTTGATGTCCAGATTGCCGTAGGTATTGCGGTAGCTTTTCAGTTCTTCCAGTACCTCCTGCCAGCTTGAGTCCGTGACATCCCATATCATGCCTATGTCGTTTAGCTTTTTTGTATCTTTTTCCCAGGTGAGGTTTCCGGATATATTGCCTGACCTCACACGCCTCTGGGTGTTTATCCATGCTCCCAATGTGAGGCCTGACCCAGTGACATAGCTCTTTGGTATCTTGAGATTTCCATTTTCCTCATACCACTGCTTTGCTGCCTCATAGTATGTGTCCCATGCGCTTCCCAGATTTTCCTGCAGGCGCATGAATATTTCTCTGCTGTCCTTGGTCTCGTCTATAATGCGGAACCTGTCGTCAAAGTGCTCTCTTGGCGAGTGAGTGTCCGGATACAGCAAAAATGCTTCCTGCATTTCATTTTTTCAGGCAGTCTATGCAGTATAGACTGTCGAAGTTGTTGACCAGATCAAATATGACCGGCTGGTTTTTTGCTTCCTGCCGACAGGGCTCTGCCTATCTGCTGCAGATAGATGATTGGCGACACTGTAGGACGAAGCAGTATTACTCCGTCCACATCGTCCACATGTATGCCCTCGTTCAGCATGTCTATGCAGTAGAGTAGCTTTAAGTGGCTTCCTGTGTCATTTTTGAATTCGGCAAAGGCTTTGCTGGTCGACGCTTCGTTGTAGTACGCTGTGTATATGTGTGGCTTTTTGTCCACCTTGCTAAACCAGTCGGCAGCCTGCGCCTTCATCTCATCCATATGCTCTCTGCCTGAGCAGAATACTATGTATTTGCCATCAGGCTTTGTCATCTGTCTGGCAAAGACCTCTGTGAGGCCGTCTGCCTGCTCGAGTGCACGCTTTAGCTGTTCTAGAAGCTTTTCGTTTTCCGATACAAGTCCCGGGTTTGATAAGCCCTCGATTCGTTTTTTCAGTTGTTCGAGCTCTTTCTTATATGAATACATGGCTATGACATATTTAGGCTCCGGAAGTATTTCTCTCACGATTGCTTCTCCGAGTGTCATCTCTGAGGCTATGTTGCCCTCAAAGAGCTCATCTGCCATATTGCGCTGGTTGTCCAGATAGCGTATGTTTGTCGCTGAGAGCCCCAGGCGCTTTGCCTTCGGATATGCTTCAAGGAGCTTTTTTCACACTCTTGCCCCACTCTGCGGCTCCACAGCGGTGGAACTCATCGAGTATGATATAGTCCGGGTGCAGGGTGTCTATGCTGTCCTCATGCTTCATGAGTCTGCTGTACGACATGTATTTTATGTTTGAGAACTGTGTGTCTATGTTCTCAAGCTGTGTCTTGTAGATGTACTCACTTGGCGATAGCCATAGAAAGTGTTTGTGTGGATGCTGCTCCACGAGCTTGAAGGCTATCATCGACTTGCCCGTGCCTGTCGGATGGATGACGGCTGCCATCTGCTTTTCCTCCAGCATGGTTTCGACTGCTCTGTATGCATCTTCGTTGTGCTTGTAAAGATGTATGCTCATTTGCTGCCTCCGGGTGAAACACTACATTAAAAGGGAGGTTGGATTTCGCAGATTATTACAATCTGCGAAATCCAACCTCCTTATGTATAAAATAAGCATTTTATATAAATATGACCATTTTTCTGACCATTTATGGGATAACTATAGAATTGATTGCGGAGCGCTTGGTCTCCAGATTTGGATGCACATAGCGATTCAATGTAATATTTACATTGGAATGACCAAGAATCTCACTTACACTCTTAGCGTCAGCTCCGCTGCTGATACAGTTTGTGGCAAAGGTGTGGCGCAATGCATGAAAGTGAGTATTCCCGATACCTGCTTCTCTTATATAGATATGAAATCTCTTCTGATAAGTGCGGGGATCCATAGGCTGATTTTTCTTTAGAAAATAAGAGTCACCTTTTATTGAAGTGTTATAATAATCTGACAGCTTGTCATATATAAAGTCCGGGATAGGAATCTCACGAAGTGAATTTGAAGTCTTTGGTGAATCTATATATAAAGAAGTCTTTCTCGTGGTTGTGTGGTTATTTTGTGATGAACCGGATGTGTGTACCGTATCTACCGGAAGTCTCTGCACTGTGCGATTGACATGCAGAGTGCGACTAATCATGTCGATATCTTCCCATTTCAGGGCACAAATTTCTCCTAAACGCAGCCCCATAAAAGGCACAATAAAATACCGAGCTTATAGATATCAAGCTCGGTAAGAAGATACTCGGTTAGCTTTTGCTGGTCTGTTGTATTGATTGTATTTATGTTGTTTGAGGATGTGACGGATGAACGTTTTGCCCTGTACGACAG
>VOFG01001108.1_pt1 | contig 40000 bp, 44 predicted proteins | sample 5384171 | NCBI WGS metagenome assembly VOFG01 (sample SAMN12384726, study PRJNA508395) | human gut metagenome | isolation source: healthy gut F | host: Homo sapiens
GCTCCGGCTGCTCCTCGGGGACGTAGTCCTCGAGCGCCGCCAGCAGCTTCATCATCTTTTTCACGGCGTTGACGCCTTTTCCGGGTTGGCCGAGTGCGCGGGCTTGCCGATCGTCTCGAGCACGATCTCCGCACGGCCGCGCTGGCCGATCTTCAGGTTCAGGTTCGACGCCTCGCCGATGATCACATAGTCCGGATGCACGAATTGGCTGATCCTTCTGGCCGAGACGCCCTCGTAAAGCTCCTCATAGACCACGCCCGCAACGTAGATCTCGCCCGGGAAGTCGTGGTCGCATTCCTGCGCATAGGCCGCAGCGGCGCAGATCATGGCCGCAACCGCGCCCTTCATATCCGACGCGCCGCGTCCGCAGACGCGATCGTCGCGAATCTCGCCGCCGAAGGGGTCAAAGCTCCAGCGCTCCGGCTCCTGCACGGGCACGGTGTCGATGTGTCCGTCGAGCAGGACGCGCGGACCGGGACGGCGGCCGCGCAGGCAGCCGATCACGTTGCCGTAGGCGTCGACCGTCACCTCGTCATAGCCGAGGCGGCGCATCTCCCGCTCGATCACGCCGACGACCTCCCGCTCCTCGCCGGAATAGCTCTTGGCCTGGATCAACCGGCTGCAAAGGTCGATCGTGTTTTCATGCAGCTCCTGAATCGTCATGTTGTCTCCTCCTCATTGTGCCGCAAAGGCTGTCCCAGGCGCTGCGCCTCGGCGCGGCAGCCCGCAAAAATTTCTTTCTCGTCGACACGCGTGCAGCGATGCCGCTCGACGACCGTCTCGCCGTCGCAGACGACGGTATCCACATGGCCGCTGAAGCCGGAGGTCATGTGCGAGAGCACGTTCCCAGCGTGCAGCGGCGTGGGCGGATCGTAATCCAGGATCAGGAAATCCGCCGCTGCGCCCGGGCGCAGAACGCCGACCTCATAGCCGAAAATGCGCTTGGCAAGGCGCTGGTTGTTCGTGAACGCCATATCCAGAATTTGTTTGCCGGAAAAGACCGAGCAGTCGTTTTGCCCGATGTGCTGCTGGATGCTCGCAAAGCCCCAGCTCGGTGAACAGGTCGTAGGTATAGCCGTCGCCGCCCAGCGCCACATGGACGCCCGCGTCCATCAGCGGCACGACCGGGCAAATGCCCACGGCCGTGTTCGTGTTCGACTGCACATTGTGCGCCGCCGTCACGCCGGTCTCGCGCAGAATGCCGAAATGGCGCGGCTTGAGATGCACATTGTGCGCCGTGATGGTTTTTTCACCGAGAATGCCCGCCTCATGCAGACGCTCGACAACGTGCATATCAAAGCGGCGGTAGCAGTCGCTGACGTCGGCCTCAGACTCGGCCATATGGATATGGAAGCCCGCATTCAGCGCGTTTCCGACGGCACTGCTCCGCTCCAGCGTCTCAGCAGAGAGCGAATACGAAGCGTGCAGGCCGAAAATCCCGCGGAAGCGGTCGCCCTCGGCCTGATGCGCGCGGATATAGCGCTCGTTTTCGGCAATTCCGCGCGCGGCGCGCTCCGCGCCGTCGCGATCGGTCACCTCATAGGCAAGACAGCCGCGCCCGCCGACGGCGCGCATCGCGCGCTCGATCGTGTCGAGGCTGCCGGTGATATAGTTGGGGCTGGCCTGATGGTCGAAGATAGGTCGTCGTGCCGGCCTTCAGTCCTCGACAAGCCCCATCAGGGCGCTATAGTAGGTCTGGCGCTCGTCGAGCGCCTTGTCCACGCGCCGCCACCACATACGCGACAGATACTGCTGCCAGTTGTAAATCGGCTCGCTGAGCGGCATTCCGCGCACGAATTGGCCGTAAAAATGGCAGTGGGAGCTGATCATGCCCGGCATCAGGATGCGCCCGGCCAGATCGTGCCGAACATCGGCCTCGGGCAGCGCCTCGTCTCCGCAGACGCCGACCGCTGCAACGCGGTCGCCGTCGACGAGCAGATAGCCGCCGGGCAGGAAGAGCCGGTCAACGTCGCCGGTAATCAGAGAAGCGTGGTAATAAAGCGTTTTCATGTTGTCTGTCTCCTGAGCAGAGATTTGGGCAGCGCGCGTCGGGCAGCCGTCCGGCACCCGCCTTGGCGCGGTCGCGCCCGTCTTCGACCAGAACCTGCCGCCCGCGACGGTGCAGGCCACGCGGACGTGCATCGGCATTCCCGCAAACGGCGTGTAGTCGGTCTTTTCGTGCAGCAGCTCGACGCCCATCGTATAGCTGCAATCGGTGTCGAGCAGGACGATGTCCGCGTCCGCGCCGGGTGTGAGCTGTCCCTTGCGTCCGGCAAGGCCGTAGAAGCTGCGCCGGGTTATAGGACGTCATTTCCGCAAGGCGGCGCATGGAGATCTTCCCGGTGCGCACGCCCAGCTCGCATGAGCACCAGGCGCGTCTCAATGCCGGGCATCCCGCCGGGGATCTCATAGAATTTGTCGAAACGCGCTTCTGGCTGAGGTAGAACGCGCAGTCGTCCGTGCCGATGGTGAATTTTGTCCCGGCGGAGGCACGCGCCAGATCCCGGCGCGGTCGGCCGCCGTGCGAATGGGCGGGTTGACGATGTAATCCGAGGCGTGCTCCTTCTCATAGACCGTCTCGTCAAAGCAGAGATAGTGCGGGCAGGTCTCGCCGTAGACCTCCAGTCCCTCGCGCTGCGCCTGCTCGATCAGAGCCGCGCCCTCTGCGCTGGACACATGGCGGATCAGCAGCCGCACGCCCGTGCGCCGCGCCAGCTCGATCAGCCGACGAACGGCCGACGGCTCGGAGTCGGCGGGCTTGCTCTCGAGAAAATGGCTGCAATCGGTCTTTCCCTCCGCCTTGAGGCGCGCAACAGCCTCGTTGATCTGCTCCTCGTTCTCGGCGTGCACGGTCGCGATCGCGCCGTACTCGGCGATCACGCGGAAGGCGCGCTCCATGTCCGCATAGGGGACGAGCAGATTGCTGTAAGCCGTGTAAAATTTAAACGACGTAAAGCCGTGCTTTATCAGAACAGGGATTGCCTGTAAGGTTTCTTCGTTGATGTCCGTCAGCGTGCAGTGGAAGCTGAAATCCGCCGCGCACTGCTTCTCGGCCAGCGCGGTACGCATCCTGACCGCGTCCTAAGATCGAGCCGCCCCGCTCCTGATCGGCAAAATCGATCAGGGTGGTCACGCCTCCGTAAAGTCCGGCACGCGTGCCGTCAAAAAAATCGTTCATGGTCTGCGTTCCGCCGAACGGAAGCAGCATATGCGCGTGGGTCTCCACCACGCCGGGGATTGCTTTCTTTCCGGCCGCGTCGAGAACGCGTGCGGCCGTGCCCTCCAGGTGCGGCGCGATCGCAACGATCCGACCGCCCTGCACGGCGATGTCGCAGACCCCAAGCTCCTGCGGCGCATAGACGTCCGCGCCCCGGATCAACAGGTCGTACTGCATTGCGGGTAACCTCCTTGTTGAAATTCCGCAAGGGCGGGCGGAAGCGTTTCCCACCCGCCTTGAGCCTTGGCGGCGCTGACCCGAGCGCGTCGGGTCAGCGCCATCGGCAATTAGGAACCTCTGAATCAATCGGCTGCGGCGCTCAGCGGGTCTTTTGCCCCAACTTATCGGTTTGAAAATCTTGAAATACACAAAGTATTCCTGCGATTTCCAAACCTCAATTTGGAACAAAATCCCTCGCTGACCGCTCTTGCGATTGAATCAGAGCTTCCCTTATTTGTCGTAGGACTCGGTCGGGACGACGACGCCGTTCGTGACGTCCGCGATCAGCTGGGTGATCTCTGCGACCACATCCGCCGGGATGATGTCCGCGTTCAGCTCGGCAAGCTCCACGCCGACGCCGAGGCCGGGCTTATACACGCCGCCGAAGGAGCCGTCCTTGATGCGGTCGACCTGGCTGGCGATGACGGGCGGGACGATCTCCACGACGGAGGTCAGCATCAGCTCGGGGGCGAGATCATGCTGGTCGGAGCCGTAGCCCATGCAGTAGACGCCCTTTTCCACGCAGGCCTCGATCACGCCGAGACCGGTGGTGTCGGCCGCGTGCATGATGACGTCGGCGCCCTGATTGATCATGCTCAGCGCAGATTCCTTGCCGAGCGCGGTGTCCTCGGTGTTGCCGGTCATGATGACCAGAACGTTCGCGTCGGGGTTAGCCGCCTTGGCGCCCTCGGTGTAGGCGTTCTTCATGGTGAGCTGACCGGCCGACTCAGAGCCGCCGATGTAGCCGACGGTGCCGGACTTGGACATTTTCGCAGCCAGATAGCCGCAGATGTAGGTTGCATGATAGACGGCGGTGTCGACAAAGCCGATGTTAGCGGGGAAATTGTCGGCAGGCGCCTTGCCATAGACGAAGAAATAGTTGTTGGGGTTGGCCTCGGCAACGCGGATCATTGCGTCGCCGAACTGGGAGCCGTGGGCAATGACGAGGGTATAGCCGTCGTCGACGAAGTTCATGGCGATGGATTCGCAGTTGGAGGTGTCAACGTTTTCGACATACTGGGTCTTGTAGCCCTCACCCTCAAGCTGCTGCAGGCTGATAGGCCGTCCAGCACCAGGATTCGTCGGTGATAACGCCGGGGAGGATCAGCGCGACGGAGATGTCCTGATCGTTTGCGGGAGTTGCGGTGTCATCGGTGGCTGCGGTGTCTTTGGTGTCTGCGGTGTCTGCGGTGTCGTTGGTCGCCTTGGTGGATTCGCTTTCGTCGGTCTTACCGGCGCATGCCGCCAAGCTCAGTACCAGAGCCAGGCAAAGGATCAGTGCAAGCAGTTTTTTCATTTGGTCCTCCTAAATAGAATAGTATATCAGATCCACACACGTTTGTGTATGGTATCTTACAAAATTTTCTCGTCGGCCAGTTCCCCGGCCAGCTCCAGGGCGCGCGCGATCTGCGCGGCCTGCTTTTCCATGAACGCAACGCCGTATTCCGCGCTGGCCAGCTCGGGCTTTCCGACGACGCCGTCAACGGAAATATCGTCGATGAACCACGCGGAGATCAGATCCCCGCGGCAGTCGGCCGCCTCATGCCATTTGTCGACGGAACGGCTCAGCTCGGGCGTGATGCGGTCGGCGTCGACCGTTTGCGGATGCTTGGCCAGCATGACGCTCGTCTCGATCTCGTCGGCGTGGACGTCGTACTCGTGCGCGCCGATGCGGTCGCGGATCGCGCCGCCGTTGACCATGTACAGGCGCATTCCCTTCGCGCGCAGCAGACGCCCGGCAAGGTGGATGCAGCTGTCGTTTCCGCCGTGGCCGTTCACCAGCACCATGGAATGCACGCCCAGCCGCAGCAGCGACTCGCCGATGTCGGTCAGGATGTGGATCAGCGTCTCCGGCATGAGCGTCAGCGTGCCGGGAACGTGCAGATGCTCGATGCTCAGGCCGTAAATGATCGGCGGCAGCACGAGGGAACTGCGTTTTCGAGCGCACCTTCGTCATGGCCAGCTCGGTGATGTCCTGCGCGCAGAGATAATCCGTTCCGACCGGAAGATGCGGCCGTGCTGCTCCACCGCGCCGATCGGAAGAACGGCGACGGCGGGGCCTGCCGCCGCAAGCTCCTGAAGCTGCGGGGCGGTCTTTTCGGCATAGTAGCAATACGGCATATCAGCGTCCCTCCCGTTCAAATACGCCGCCGACGGTCTTCGGGCCGCGCTTGTTGCGCCCGGCCAGCAGCAGGCTGAGAATTGCGACGATGTAGGGCAGAGCCAGCAGCAGCTGGTACGGCAGGGCGACGCCCTTTGGCCTGCAAATGCAGCTGGAAGGCGTTGATGAAGCCGTAGCCGAACGAGCCGATCAGCGAATAGACCGGGTGCCAGCCGCACAGCAGGCAGACGGCCAGCGCGAGGAAGCCGCGTCCTGCGGAGATGTCCGGCGCAAAGCTGCCCGTGATGGCGACGACGAGGTACGCCCCGCCCAGACCGGCCAGCAGGCCGCTGAAGAGCACGACGCCCCAGCGGTAGCCGACGACGTTGATGCCGTAGGACTGCGCCGCGCGCGGGTTTTCTCCCAGAGAGCGGAGCTGGAGGCCGAGCTTGGTCTTGTAGAGCACGAAGCCCGCTGCCAACGAGATGGCGATGGAGAGATAGGCCAGAATGTCCATGGAAGACGGAGCCGCCGACCACCGGGATCTTGGACAGCAGCGGGATCTCGATGCTGCTCAGCAGCGGCACCTTCGGCCGCGAGGTCGCGTAGAGCACGCGGTAGAGGAAGGACGTCAGACCGGCGGCGAAAATGTTGAACATAAAGCCGACGACGGCCTGCGGCTGATTGCGCGAGACGCCGATGTAGGCGATGATAACGGCCGAGAGGCATCCGGCCAGCGCACCGGCCAGAATTGCGAGGAACAGCGACTGTGTGTACTGGTAAGCCAGCAGCGTCGTGAACGCGCCGATGACCATGTTGCCCTCGAGGCCGATGTTCATCACGCCGGCGCGCTCGGCGACGGTCTCGCCGACCGCCGGGAACAGGATCGGGACGCCCTGACGGATGGTCGACGCAAGCAGCGCCGTGATCACACTGGTAGTCATGCCTTTTTCCCTCCTCTTTTTTTCTGACGCGCGCCGACGACCTTCAGGCTGGAAGCTGATGAGGATGACCAGGACGATGATGCCCTGCAAAATATCGACGAGCGTGACCGGGACGCCGCTGGAGATCTGCATCTTCTCGGCTCCGGCATCCAATCCGGCCATCATGACCGAGGCGGCGACCAGACCCAGCGGATTCAGGCAGCCAATGAGCGCGACGACCATGCCGGTGATGCCCATGCCCTCGCAGATGCCCTCGATCAGGCGATACTGCACGCCGTAGATCTCGACCGCACCGGCCAGACCGGCAAAGCCGCCGGCCAGCACCATGGCGAGGAAGCGATAGCGCTTGACATTGCAGCCCGCATACTGCGCGGCCTTCGGGCTTTGCCCACGACGCGCAGGTTATAGCCGAACTGCGTATAGCGGCAGACGAACCAATAGACCGCCACGCAGGCAAGTGCGATAAAGAGACCGACATGCGCGCGTGTTCCGGAGATCAGCTTCGGCAGCCGCGCGACCGCCGGAACCTCCGCCGACTGCGGGTTCACACCGCCCTGCCTCCAATCGGCCCATGCACCAGATAGGCGATCAATTGCAGCGCGACATAGTTGAGCATGATCGTAACGATCAGCTCGTTTGAGCCGTAATAGGCCTTCATAAATCCGGCGAAGCCGCCCCAGATCGCGCCGAACAGCGCGCCTGCCAGCAGGCCGAACAGGATGGAGAACGCCCCCAGCGATTGTCCGAAGGAGCTGGTCGCGACCAGGATCGCGCCGAGCGTGCCGACATACATCTGACCCTCGCCGCCGAGGTTGTTGCAGCCGCCGACCGCCGCAAAGGCGACGCCGACGCCGACAATAATCAGCGGAATGGCCTTGGTGATGATCTCGCCGAAGCCGAGGCGCGTGGAATACGGCCGGACGATCATGTAATAATAGGCCTCCAGCGGGTTCTTCCCGACAAACGACACGAAGATCGCGCCGATCAGCAGCGCCAGCACGATCGCGGTCAGCACCAGACCGAGCGTGCGCAGAGTCGAGATCGAAGTCCGTCCGGTCAAGCCGTCTCGAGGCCTTCTGTTTCATTCTGCCTTCACCCCCCATCATCATGCGGCCGATCTCGTAGGCATTGTAATCCTCCGGCTGAACCTCGCCGACCACGCGCCCCTTATAGAGCACGATGATGCGGTCGGAAATGGAGAACAGCTCCTCCATCTCGCCGGAGAACAGCACGACGCCCACGCCCTCGTCGCGGCTCTTTTGAATGGTCTCGCGAATAAAATAGGTCGCCTTGATGTCCAGCCCGCGCGTCGGATAGAAGCAGACGAGCACCTTCGGATGCTTGTCCAGCTCACGTGCAAGAATGAATTTCTGCATGTTGCCGCCGGAGAGCAGGCCGGAGCGCTGCTTGATGCCCGTCGTGCGGACGTCGTAATCCTCGATGGCCTTCTTGGCCTCGGCGCGGATCTGCCGGTAATTCAGCAGGCCGCCCTTCTTCGGCGGGTTCGGCTTGCGCAGGATCCAGTTCTGATAGAGCGGATCCTCCTTCACGCTGCCGACGTTCACGCGGTCGGCCGGCACGCAGCTCACGCCCGCGTCGATGAAATCCGTCGCGTCGACGGTGTGCATTTCCTTGCCGCAGACGGACACGCGTCCGCCCGACGCCGGCCGCAGGCCGGTGATGACCTCGGCCATTTCGGCCTGTCCGTTGCCCTCCCGAGCGCCGCGATGCCGATGATCGCCGCGGTGCAGCGTCAGGGGAAACGTCGTTGAGATCTGCGCGCCCCGGTCGTCCTTCGCCGCCAGATGCTCGATGCGCATCAGCTCGGTGCGCTCCTCGGGCGGGAACTCCTTCCGGTCAAATTTCGGCGTCTCCATGTTTTCGCCGATCATCATGCGAATGATCTTCTGCTTGTCGGCGTCCTTGGTCATCATCTGTCCGCAGACCTGTCCGCGGCTCAGGACCGTGATGCGCTGACTGATGCGCAGCACCTCCTCCAGCTTGTGGCTGATGAAGATGATGCTCTTGCCGTGCGCGATCAGCTTTTCGATCGTCTCAAAGAGCGTGTCGACCTCCTGCGGGGTGGAGAACGAGGTCGGCTCGTCGAGCACCAGCACGTCCGCGCCGATGTAGAGCAGCTTCAGGATCTCCACGCGCTGCTGCGTCGAAATGGAGAGCTTTTCGACCGGCGCGTGGACGTCGACCTCAGGCCGTACTCCTTGGCGAGCTTTTCCAGCTCGGCCTCGATGACCTTGTCCTTTTTGCGTCGGTACCACGGGTCGTTTCCCATCAGAAACACGTTCTCGGCGGCGGAATAGACGTCGATGAGCATATAGTGCTGATGCACCATGCCGATCCCGGCGCGGATCGCATCCTGCGGGGAATGGATGCTCAGCGGCTCGCCGTTTTTCAGGATCTGCCCCTCGTCCGGACGGTACATGCCGTAGAGGATGTTCATCAGTGTGGTCTTGCCTGCGCCGTTTTCACCGAGCAGAGCGTGTACCTCGCCGGGATAGATCTTCAGGTTGATATGGTCGTTTGCGGTAAAGTTTCCGAATCGCTTCGTGATTCCGCGAAATTCGATCGCAGGAACCGGTTCCGCCATGTTCATCACGCTCCTTCTATTTTATACTTGCTCCGCCGCTTTTGCGGCGTATTCAACGGATTGAACGATCGGCACATAGCCGGTGCAGCGGCACAGATTGCCGCTCATCGCCGTGCGGATCTCGTCGCGCGTCGGCGACGGATTGTGCAGCAGCAGCGCATAGGCGCTGATGAGCATCCCCGGCGTGCAGAAGCCGCACTGGACTGCGCCGTGATCCATGAAGCTCTCCTGCAGCAGCCGCCCGAGCGGCAGCTCCCGAAGCCCCTCGACGGTCAGGATCGGCTGCCCCTCGACCTGCCCGACCATGGTCAGGCAGGAGGCGCAGGTCTGCTCCCCGACGAGCACCGTGCAGGCGCCGCATTCGCCGATGGCGCAGCCCTCCTTTGTGCCCGTCAGGCGCAGCTCCTCGCGCAGAACGTCGAGCAGCCGTGCCGTCGGGTCGCAGAAAACATCGTAAGCTCTGCCGTTGACCAGCAGATGCAGGGTTCTTTTCTCAGCCATATTGCACCTCGAACAGTTCGCCCAGCAGCCGCTCCAGAAGCTTCTGACTGACGGGCTGTTTATAAAGCGTCGACGCGCGGACGCCCGCGATCTCCGGAAGCTTGGCCGCCGTCTGCGCAGCGATGTGCCGCAGCAGCTCTGGCGTCGGGCGTTCGCCCTGCACGGCCTCCGTGATCTCCGGGAAGCACATCGGCCGCGGGAAGGCCGAGCCGAGCGCCACGCGCAGATCGTCGATTCTGCCGTCCGTGAGCCGTCCGCTGACGCTGACGGTCAGGCGCGAGATGGCAAGCGCTCTGCGCCGCCCGAGCTTGAAGAAGCGCTGGGGGCAGTCGAGCTTGTCGATCCGGACGGCCTCGATCAGCTCGCCCGGCAGCAGCGCGTTGCGATAGGGTGCAGTCACAAGCTCCCCGAGGGCGCATTCCCGCGCGCCCTGCGGCCCGCGCAGCAGCAGCCGCGCCCGGTGCAGCGCCAGCGGGCCAAGCGTGTCGGCCGCCGGAGAGGCGTTTGCTATGTTTCCGCCGAGCGTGCCGCGATTGCGGATCTGCGGCGAGCCGACCTCGGAGGACGCCGCCGCCAGCACCGACGCATACCGCCGAACCAGCGGGTCGGCCGCGATCCGCGCGTGTGTGCAGCCCGCACCGATCAGGAGCGTGTCCGTCTCCTCGCGCAGCTCCTTCAGCTCGGCAAGACCGCTCAGGTCGATGGCCAGCTTGCCGTCGAAGCGATCCTTTTCCCGCGCGACGACGAGCACATCCGTACCGCCGTTGACGTAAAAGGCCGCGCCGTTCGCCCGTTCAAAGGCCTCAATGGCCTCCTGCACGGTTTTCGGAACGAAAAGTCCGCTAAAACGCATCCTTCAGTCCCTCCTTCCCGCAGAAAAACACCGATTCCAGATCGAACGGCAGGTCGTGCAGCCGTCCGATGCCGCGCAGCGCGTGGTTCACGGCGCAGGCAACTGCCGCCGCGCCCGGCTCGGTGGCCGGTTCGCCCAGCGACTTGGCGCCGAACGGGCCGCGCGGGTCGGGGTTGTCGACCATGATCGCCTCGTTATCCCCGACGTCCATAAAGGTCGGAATGATGTAGTTATCGAAATTCAAATTCCGGCAGATGCCGTTTTTCGAGCCAAGATCCTCCGTCAGACCCATGCCCGCGCCCATGACCATGCCGCCGAAGACCTGCCCGCAGGCCAGCGTCTGATTGATGACGCGCCCTGCATCGTGCGAGCCGGCCATTTTCAGCACGCGCACCTGCCCGGTGGCCAGATCGACCTCGACCTCCGCCGACTGACAGGAATAGGTGAAGGAGACAAAGGCCTCGCCGCAGTCGTGCTCGTGATCCCAGCTCAGCGGATAGTTGATAAACGTTCCGGGCGAGGCGGGCGTCCCGCCGACGGCGTAGCACCGCTCGACGGCCTCGGCAAAGCTCAGCTCGTGCGCCCCGGCATAAACGCGGTCTTTTTCAAAGCGGATCGTCCCGGCATCGACGCCGAATTCGGCCGCAAGCGGCTTTTTCAGGATGTCGAGAATGTGCTTCGCCGCGTCGATGATGGCGTTGCCGCCGGTGAACGTGCCGCGCGAGGCAATGGCCGCGCCGGAGGTCGGCGCGCGGGAGGAATCGGCGACGTTCATGGTGACGCGCCCGAAGTCGCAGCCCAGCGCCTCGGCGGCGATCTGCGCCAGCGCCGTGCGCAGCCCCTGTCCCTGCTCGGTATAGCCGCAGGAGACGAGCACGCTCGCGTCCTCCTCGACCTCAATGTAAACGCGGGCGACATCCAGTCCCTCCGAGCCGATGCTCACGCCGCGCGCGCTGCACGCGATGCCGACGCCCCGGCGGATCAGACCGTGATTTTCCCGGTTGTATTTTTCGTATTTTTCCTCATAGCCGATGGCAGCGGCGGCATTGTTGAGCACCTCGAGCACGGTGACGGTGTGCTTGTCGAGCACCTGACCCGTGCCGTTGACGTCTCCGGTGCGCAGCGCGTTGCGGCGGCGCAGCTCCAGCGGCGAGATGCCCAGCTTTTCGGCCAGCTCGTCCATGGCATTCTCCATGGCGAAGATCGCCTGCGGCGTTCCAGAAGCCGCGCATGGAGCCGGTGTGGATGTTGTTCGTTGTGACGGCGCAGGCGTTATAGAGCACGTTCGGGTTCCGGTACGGCCCGGGGCCGAGGTGCGAGGCCTTGCCGATGATGCCGCAGGCCCAGTTGGCGTAGGCGCCGCTGTCGGCGATCGCCTCGGTGTGCAGCGCCTGAAGGCTGCCGTCCCGATTCGCGCCCAGCCGCACATGGAAGGAAAACGGCGTGCGCTTGTGCGTCTCGCGGATGGAATCCTCCCGCGTCAGGACGTATTTGACCGGCCGGTCGGTCTTGAGCGCCATCAGCGCCGCGCGAACCGCGACCTGCTCGGCGCTCTCAAGCTTTCCGCCGAAGGTTCCGCCGAGCGCGGACTGCACGACGTCGACCTTCGCCATCGGCAGGTTCAGCGAGCGGCAGATCGACGTGCGCACCATAAACGGATGCTGCATCGAGCCGTGGATCGTCAGCACCTTGCTCTCGTGCGACGGCACGGCGACCAGCGCCTCCGGCTCGATATAGGCATGCTCGATGAACTGCGTGGAATAATGCGTATCGACAACGACGTCGCAGGCGGCCAGCGCCTTTTCCGCGTCGCCCTTGCAGACCCGGCTGACCGAAACGACGTTGCCGGGGTAGTCCTCCGTGATGATCGGCTCGTGATTTTTCGCCCTGCTCGGGTCAAAAAACGCCGGGAGCGCCTCATATTCGACCCGGATGCGCCTGACGGCCTCGGCCGCAAGCTCCGGCGTCTCCGCCGCGACGCAGGCGACCACGTCGCCGAAAAAGCGGGTCTTGTCGTCTGCAAGAATGTACTGATCCTGCATGACCTCGCCCATGACCTTCATGCCGGGGATGTCCCGCGCGGTGACCACGCAGGCGACGCCCTCCATAGCCTCGGCCTCGGAGGCGTCGATCGACACGATGCGCGCATGGGGGTGCTCCGCATAGAGCCCCTTGCCGTAGAGCATTCGCTCAAACTTCAGATCCGCGCCGTACATGGCCTGACCCGTCACCTTTTCGACAACGTCCAGACGCCGCACCGGGCGGTTGATCGCATGTCCCATAGCTACCTCTTTTTTATCGCAGTGTGATGCAGTCTCTCGGGCAGACGGACTGGCAGACGCCGCAGCCGCGGCAGACCGCTTTTGTCCAGCGTCGGCACGCTGCCCTTTCGTGATGCAGCGCCCCTGAAGCCCGCATCCTGGCAGGCCGTCGCGCAGCTTCCGCATTTCAGGCAAGCCGTTTCGTCGATGGAGCAGTGCAGGTGGTTGTCCCGCGAAAGCTCGGAATGATCGACCAGATACGGAAGCGATTTTCCGACCATGGCATCGAGCGAGGTGAAGCCCTTCTGCTCCATATAGCGCAGCAGGCTTCTGCATACTCTGCACCATGCCGAAGCCGTAGCGCGAGATCGCCGTGCAGACCTGCACGTTTCTTGCGCCCAGCAGGAGAAACTCCGCCGCGTCCTGCCAGTTGCTCACGCCGCCGACACCCGCGACCGGAATGTCCAGCTCCTTGGTCAGCTTGCTGACGCAGCCCAGCGCGATCGGCTTGACCGCCGGGCCGGAAAGTCCGCCCCACGTGGACAGGCCGTTGACGTTCAGCTTCGGATAGCCCGTCTCCAGATCGATGCCGATGAAGCCGCGCACCGTGTCGATGCAGCAGAGCGCATCCGCCCCGCCCTCGACCGCGCCGCGTGCAACGTTGACCAGATCGGTGACGTTCGGCGTCATTTTGACGATCACGGGCGTGTTCTTTTTTTTCTCGCCCGCAGAATGGTCTGCGTCGTCGTGCGCATCAGCTCCCGGTCGGCTGCGGGGATCGCATTGCTGGCCTTTTTGCCCTCGTCGGCAATGCTGTGCTCGCCTGCGGACAGGACATGCTGCATTCGATCATGTCCGCCCCGGCCTCCTCGAGCCGGTGCACCAGCTCGATCCATTCGTCCCTCGCCAGCCGCCATGATGCTGCCGATGAAGCGGCGGTCGGGATAAAGCTGCTTGAAATAGGCGATGTCCTCCTGGATCTCCTCGACCGTGCGCTCCGAGATCAGATCGATGTTATAAAACGCAAACTGCGGCTTGCCCGCGTAGGAAAGCCCCGCCATATTCGGCTCGGCCAGCTTCGGGCTGTGCTGCGGAAGCGCGGTAGTCTTGAAGACGATGCCGCCCCAGCCCGCCTCAAGCGCCCGGCGCACCTTTTCGCGGCTGTCCGAGGACGGCGATGCCGCGACGGTAAACGGATTTTCAAACGGGACGCCCGCAAAATTTATATTCAGATCCATGATGCTCCGCCTCCTGTTCATTCGTGCGATATGCAATATATCGGTTTGTTGATTCCAGTATATTTTCTTTTTTCTTTGACGTCAATCCGCAAAATATACAAACAAATTTCGATTTTCTTGTCGAATCTGACGGTAATATTTTGAAAAGAATAACGCATACAATATAGAATAAAGAATTCAAAAAATCCAATATATCGGCTGGCTTCTTCCGCTTCCCCGGCTGCGTATTTTTTCTCCGGACAGCCGATTTATTTCGTCCGGCTGCACTTTCCGGGCAGCTGCATCCTCCGGGCAAACGGTTTTCAGAACGAAACGTTTGAAAAACGGTGCGGAGCATCTCCGCGCAGAAAGGCCGCATAAAAGAAAAACGTCCGTTCCCAAAACAAAAACGTTTCAAATTTGTGTCATTGCGAGGCCGCAGCGCGGCCGTGGCAATCTTAAAGCCGAAGGTATGGCATCCCGCAGCGAGGAACGGGAGCGGAAAACGAAAGAATTTCCAAATTTGAATCGTCGCGGAGCGACACCACAGCGGCGTTTCTCAGGAAGCGCCATTTCACGCGGGCGTCAGCCCGCATTTCCCGTGCGCAGCATCTTTCACACGATCAAAGGTCGTATTTCACCGCGCAGCCACTCGGCTAAAGGATGAATTTCATTGCGCTGCCCTGACGCGCCTCGTTCCGGGATGCCGTCTCGTTCCGTCAAAGATTGCCGCGTCGGGCGCAAAAAATGCGCCCTCCTCGCAATGACAGAATCAGTAGGTTTTTCGGAAAAACGGGACAGTTTTCAAAACGAAACGCTTGAAAAACGGTGCGGAGCGTCTCCGCGCAAAAAGGCCGCATAAAGCAAAAACGTCCGTTTCCAAAACAAAAACGTTTCAAATTTGTGTCATTGCGAGGAGCGCAGCGACGCGGCAATCTTTAAGTGATCGACGTGGAATCCCGCAGCGAAGCACGGTGCCCCCTGCGAGACGGATTTCAAACATTTCGGAAATAAAAATGGTAGTTTTTATTGCAAAACCTACCATTTTTGTGTCATTGCGAGGCCGCAGAGCGGCCGAGGCAATCTTAAAGCCGAAGGTATGGCATCCCGTGGCGAAGCACGGGATCGGAAACCGATAAAATCCCGAAATTCTGAATCGTCGCGGAGCGACACCACATCGGCGCGTCTCCGGAAGCGCCATTTCACGCGGGCGAACGCCTGCATTTCCCGTGCGCAGCATCTTTCACACGGTCAAAGATCGTATTTCACCGCGCAGCCACACTCGGCTAAAGGATGAATTTCATTGCGCTGCCCTGCCGTGCCTCGTTCCGGGATGCCGTTTCGTTCCGTCAAAGATTGCCGCGTCGGGCGCAAAAAATGCGCCCTCCTCGCAATGACAAATCTGATAGGGTTTGCTGGAAAACGAAACGGTTTTCAAAACGAAACGTTTGAAAAGCGGTGCGGAGCACCACCGCGCGGAAAGGCCGCATAAAAAGAAAAACGCCCGTTCCCAAAACAAAAACGTTTCAAATTTGTGTCATTGCGAGGCCGCAGCGCGGCCGTGGCAATCTTAAAGCCGAAGGTATGGCATCCCGAGCCGAAGCACGGGAGCGGAAAACGACAGAATCCCCAAATTTCGGATCGTCACGGAGCGACACCACAGCGGCGCGTCTCCGGAAGCGCCATTTCACGCGGGCGAACGCCTGCATTTCCCGTGCGCAGCATCTTTCATACGATCAAAGATCGTATTTCACGGCGCAGCCCTGCCGCGCTTCGTTCCGGGATGCCGTTTCGTTCCGTCAAAGATTGCCGCGTCGGGCGCAAAAATGCGCCCTCCTCGCAATGACAAATCTGATAGGGTTTGCTGGAAAACGAAACGGTTTTCAGAACGAAACATTTGAAAAGCGGTGCGGAGCGTCTCCACGCGGAAAGACCGCATAAAAGAAAAACGTCCGTTCCCAAATAAAGCCGTCCCAATTTCGTGTCATTGCGAGGAGCGCAGCGACGCGGCAATCTTAAAGCCGAAGGTATGGCATTCCTTGGCGAAGCACGGTGCCTCTGCGAGACGGATTTCAAACATTTCGGAAATATAAATGGTAGGTTTTATTGCAAAACCTAACATTTTTGTGTCATTGCGAGGAGCGCAGCGACGCGGCAATCTTAAAGTGATCGACGTGGAATCCCGTAGCGAAGCACGGCAGCAGGGAACGACTAAATTCCGAATTGGTGATCCGTCCCGCAGCGACACCACATCGGCATCGTCTCCGGAAGCGCCATTTCACGCGGGCGCAAGCCCGCATTTCTCCGTGCGCAGTATCTTTCACACGGTCAAAGATCGTATTTCACGGCGCAGCCACACTCGGCTAAAGGATGAATTTCATTGCGCAGCTCTGGCCGTGCTTCGTTCCGGGATGCCGTCTCGTTCCGTCAAAGATTGCCGCGTCGGGCGCAAAAAATGTGCCCTCCTCGCAATGACAAATCTGATAGGGTTTGCTGGAAAACGAAACGGTTTTCAGAACGAAACGTTTGAAAACGGTGCGGGGCAGCACCGCGCAAAAATGACCGCATAAAACAAAATGCCGCCGCGCACGCGCCCACTTTCCCCGTCTGTCCCCCTGAAATTCGCCCGTTTTCTCTTCTTCTGTTCAAAATCAACAAAAATCCGCCCCGAGATTTATTCAAAAAAACCACCTCTCCCTCTTGACAAGTATACCGGTATACCGGTATACTAGAATCGCTGGGAGCAGAAGACAGAACGCAGCCTTTCCCGACCGGCAACCTCTTTCTCCCTCCCGCTGTCGACCGGCAAGTTCCTTTCGTCTCATCTTTTCGGACGGGCTTCGTCGGATAGATGCGGCGGCACCCATGCGCTGCACAAGGCGCAGAGGATGCCCCCAAAGGCCGTTTCCGTCCGACACCGACCGACAGCCTTTCTCCCCCGACAGCGGCCGTCCAGGCGCCCGGTGCTTTGCAATTTCCGCCAGGACGCAGGCCGCACCCGATCCCGGGTCGATTTTCTCCTCCGTCCGCCGTGACAAAATGCCGCTTCTGGTGCGCCGTCCGCGCTGCCGAACCTGTCGCGGCGCTGCGTCGCGCGTCCGTCCTTCGCGCGGTGCAGGGCGCATGGAGCAGCTCACTCCGAACGAAAATGGCCGCTTTTTTCGGAGCTGCGCGCCGCTGCCCGGAGACGTTCCTCCTCCGGCACGGCCGATCCCGGGAAGCCCCCGGCCGCTTATTTCTGCGGCCACTCCTTGTGTTTTCTTCATTCTCTGCGCCGTCGGGGGGCTGCGCTCCTGTCTTCTCTCCCATTTTCCCCTAAGGAACCTCTGAATCGATCCGCTGCGGCGCGCAGCGGGTCTTCTGACCCAACGGATCGGTTTGGAACAAAATCCCTCGCTGACCGCTCTTGCGATTTCGTCAGCGGTTAAAAACGCTATATGCAAAGGAGCATTGGAACTATGATCGGTTTTATCGGCCTTGGCATCATGGGCAAGCCCATGGTCAAGAATCTTTTGAAGGCGGGCGTGCAGGTGCGCGTCAACGATTTGGTTCAGAGCGCCGTTGACGAGGTTGCCGCCCTCGGCGCGCTGCCCTCGACACAGGCGCAGATCGGCGCAGACTGCGACGTGGTCTTCACGATCCTGCCCAACGGCGCGATCGTGCAGAACGTCCTGTTCGGCGAAAACGGCGTCGCCTCGACGCTGCGGCAGGGCGCGCTGGTCGTGGATATGTCCAGCGTCACGCCGGGCGAGTCCCGCGCCTGCGCCGAACGCCTTGCCAGGCAGGACGTCGCCTTCCTCGACGCCCCCGTGTCCGGCGGCGAGCCGGGTGCGATCAACGGCACGCTCTCCTTTATGGTCGGCGGCGACGAGGAAACCTTCCAGCGTGCGCAGCCCTATTTTGACATCATGGGCAGCTCGGCGATCCGCATCGGCTGCGTCGGGAGCGGCTCGATCACGAAGCTGGCCAACCAGATCATCGTGAATCTGGGCATTGCCGCCGTCTCGAGGCCTTTGTGCTTGCCGCGAAGGCCGGCGCGGACCCCGAAGGTCTATCAGGCGATTCGCGGCGGTCTGGCCGGGAGCGCCGTGCTCGACGCGAAGGCGCCGATGATGTACAGCCGCAATTTTACCCCCGGCGGCAAGATCTCCATCAACCACAAGGACATCAAGAACGTGATGAACGCCGCGCACACCATGAACGTCCCGCTGCCGCTGACGGCGCAGCTCTACGAGATCATGCAGAGCCTGATGCTGCACGGCCTTGCCGACAACGACCACAGCGCCATTGTCCGCTACTTTGAGGAGCTTGCAATGGTGAAGGTAGAAAAGCAATCATAAGGAGGATTTGTTATGCTGCCCGTACTCGGAATTTCCATGGGTGACCCCGCCGGAATCGGCGCGGAGATTGCCGTCAAAGCCCTCGCGAAGAACGATTGGACGCAAAAATGCGTGCCCGTCGTGATCGGCGACGCCGCCGCCATGGCCGACGCCGTCTCCTTCACCGGCTGCGATTGCCGCCTGAACAAGATCGAAGACCCCTCGCAGGCCGTCAACGAACCGGGCGTCATCAACCTGATCGACCTCGGCTTCCTGACGCCGCATAGCTGGGAATATAAAAAGGTCTCGGCGCTGGCCGGAAAGGCCGCCTTCCATTACGTCCGCGAGGCGACGGAGCTTGCCATGCAGGGCAAGACCGACGCCATTGTCACAGGCCCCATCAACAAGGAGGCCATCAACCTCGCGGGCTATCATTACTCCGGCCACACCGAAATTCTCGCCGACCTGACCGGCACGAAGGACTACGCCATGCTTCTGACCGGCGGCAATCTGCGCGTGATCCACGTGACGACGCACGTCTCCATGCGCGAGGCCTGCGACCGCATCACGAAGCAGCGCGTTTACACCGTCATCAAGCTGGCGCGGCAGGCCATGGAGCTTCTGGGTATGCCCGATGCAAAGATCGGCGTCGCGGGCTTCAACGCCCACTGCTCGGAGAACGGCCTGTTCGGCGACGAGGAGGCGCGCGCGATCATCCCGGCCATTGAGCAGGCGCAGGCCGAGGGCATCAACGTCGACGGCCCCGTCCCGCCCGACACCGTGTTCGTCAAGGCGCAGGCCGGACAATACGGCATCGTGGTCGCCATGTATCACGATCAGGGACACATTCCGCTGAAGCTCGCGGGCTTCAAGCTCGATCTCAAGACGAACAAATATACCGCCATGAGCGGCGTCAACTCCACGATCGGCCTGCCGATCATCCGCACCTCCGTTGACCACGGCACCGCCTTCGGCAAGGCCGGCGAGGGGCGCGCGAACGAGGAGAGCCTGGTTGACGCCATGGATATGGCGATTCTGATGGCCAAAAACCGCAAAAACGTGACGAAATAACAGAAGGAGGCTTCATTCATGGAAACCATGTACGGTCTTGTGAAGGCAGCGCCCGCTCCCGGCGCAGAAATTCAGGAGAATCTGCCGATCCCGTCGGTCGGCCCGCGCGACGTGCTCGTCCGCGTGCGCGCGACCGCGATCTGCGGCACCGATTCGCACATCATGGCATGGACGCCCTACGCCCAGCAGCGCGTTCCGACGCCGATGGTCTTCGGCCACGAGTTCTCCGGCGACGTTGTGCAGGTCGGCAGCGAGGTGACCGAGGTCAAGGTCGGCGACCGCGTGGCCGGCGAGACGCACATTCCCTGCAACCACTGCCGTATGTGCCTGAGCAACAAGCGGCACATCTGCGAAAATATGAAGATCATCGGCGTACACGTCCCCGGCGCATTCGCCGAATACATCAGCTTCCCGGCCGACGACGCGTTCAAGCTCGCCCCTGATTTCCCCTATGAGACGGGCGCGATCCTTGAGCCGATGGGCGTCGCGGTGCACGGCGTGGACTGCGGCGACGTAGCCGGAAAGACCGTCGTCGTCAACGGCTGCGGCCCGATCGGCCTGATGGCCGTTGGCGCGGCGAAGGCATGGGGTGCCAAGCAGGTCATCGCGCTGGACGTGATCGACGAGAAGCTGCGCGTTGCGACGGAGATGGGCGCGGACGTCGTGCTGAACTCCCGCACGCTCGATGCCGCGGCAGAGGTCGTCCGTCTGACCGACGGCGGCGCGGACGTCGCGCTGGACTACACCGGCGTCATCCCGGCGATCAAGTCCCTGTTCCGCATGATCACGAACGGCGGCCGGATCGTTTTGGTCGGCCTGCCGAACGACCCGATCGAGCTGGATCTCACCTCCGACATTATTTATAAGGAAGCGACCGTCGTCGGCTCGACCGGCCGCCTGATGTATAAGACGTGGGAGCAGTGCATTGAGCTGATCCAGTCCGGCAAATTCCCGGTGGAGCCGGTCATCTCCGGCAAATATCCGCTGCGCGATTTTGAAAAGGCCTTCGCCGACATCAAGGCCGGGAAGCCCGGCAAGATGCTCCTGATCCCCTGAGGCCATGCAGCTTCTGGTGATCGCAGACGATTTCACCGGCGCCTTGGACACCGGAATCCAATTTGCCCGGCATGGGATCGCCACGACCCTGTTTCTCTCCGACGCCCTGACAGCCGGTCTGCTCGCCGACTGTCAGACCGACGTCGTCGTTGCGGACACCGAGAGCCGCCACCTGCCGCCGGAGGACGCCGCCGCGCGCGTGCGCGCCGTCACACGGCTGGCCAAGGCGGCCGGGTGCCCCGTTTTCTACAAAAAAACCGACTCGACGCTGCGCGGCAACCTCGGCGCGGAGCTGGCGGCCATGCAGGATGTCTGCGGCGCAAAGCGGCTCTGGTTCTCCCCCGCCTACCCCGCCCTCGGGCGCACGACGCGCGGCGGCACGCAGCTTGTGAACGGTGTGCCGCTGGCACGCACGGATTTCGCCGCCGACCCGTTCAATCCCGTCCGCACGGACTTTATCCCCGCCCTGCTTGCCGAGCAGACCGACCGCCCCGTGCGCATCGCAGCCCCGGCCGCGCTGCCGCCGGAGGCCGATCGGCCGGAGCTGGTCGTTTTCGACGCCGAAACCGACGCCGAGCTGCTGCAAACCGCGCAGGCGCTTTGGGCGCACGGCGAGGCGGTCTGTCTTGCCGGGTGCGCCGGGTTTGCCGCCGCCCTGGAGGCAGTGCTCGACCTGCCGCGCACCGCGCAAGTGCCCGAGCTGCCAAACGGCAGCCTGCTGCTCGTCTGCGGGAGCGTGCATCCGCGCGCGGTCGCACAGTGCCGGTACGCTGCCGCGCACTGCGGCTATCCGGAGCTTCCGCTGACGGCCGCGCAGATGCTCTCTGACACCGGGGACGACGCAAAAACACTTGACACGCTCTGCACTGCGCTCGAGCGGAGCGGCCGCGCGCTGCTGCGCGTGAGCGGTGGACGCGAATGTCTCGCCGAAACGGCGGCGCTCGCCGCGCGCCTTTCCATCGACCCGCAGACCGTCCCGGCGCGCATCGCCACGCGGCTCGGCGCGCTCACGGCGCAGGCGCTCGCCCGCAAAAAGCCCGCCGCGCTGATCGTCTTCGGCGGCGATACGCTGCTCGGCATCGCCCGGGCGCTGGGCTGCACGTCCGTCACGCCGCTGGCCGAGCTGCTGCCCGGCATCGTGCTCTCGCAAATGCAGACGGACACGGGCGCGCTTTTCGTTGTCACCAAGGCCGGCGGCTTCGGCGATGAGAGCCTGCTTCAGGAGATCGAATGCCGCCTGCACGACCTTAGGAACCTCTGAATCAATCGGCTGCGGCGCTCAGCGGGTCTTTTGCCCCAACTAATCGGTTTGAAAATCTTGAAATACGTAAAGGATTCCTGCAATTTCCAAACCTCGATCTGGAACAAAATCCCTCGCTGACCACTCTTGCGATTGAATCAGAGCTTCCCTTATGAACGGAGGATAACTTCATGCAATTCTGCTGCTGCGCCTCGCTCGACCACGCGCAGGCCGTCGCCGACGCGGGCTTCGACCGCATTGCGCTGGCCGGCTCCTATGTCGCCGCCTGCGGCGACGCCGAGCTTGACCGCATTCAAAAAACCCTTGATGAGACCGGTCTGGTCTGCCGTTCCCTGAACGCCTTCTGTCCGGCCGAGATCAAGCTCGTCGGCGAGGGCTACGATTCCTTCGCGCTGGCGCGCTATGCGCGGCGGCTGGCTCAAAACGCCAAGCGCATCGGCGTGCAGGCCGTCGGCATCGGCTCGCCGAATTCCCGCAAGCTCCCCGAGGGCTTTGACCGCAAGCGTGCCATGCGTCAGTGGGAAACGACTCTGCAAATTCTCTCCGACGCGCTCGGCGCCGAGGGGCTTTGGGCCTTGGCCGAGCCGCTGTGCACGCTGGAATGCAACTGGATGAACACGACCGACGAGGTACGCGCCGTCCTCGACCGCCTGAAGCTGCCGAATGTCGGCATGGTGTTTGACATGTATCACGCCTTCGTCATGCACGAGGACGCCGCGCCGCTGCGCCGCGCCCTGCTCTACGTCCGCGAGGTGCACATTGCGCAGTTTGTCGACGGCGAAAAGCACTACCTCCGCGCCGACCACGCCGCCGACTGCGCCGCCTATTTCCGTCAGCTCCGCGAGGCGCGCTATTCCGGCGAGATCGCCGTCGAGGCAACCTACGACGACCTGTCCGAGGCGCTCCCGCGCTCGAACGCGCTGCTGCGCCAATGGGCAGCCGACGGCGCAAAAGAAGCTTGACAGCGCCCCGTCCGGGATGGTATAGTAACATAAATAATGTATCCCGCAGGAGCGTACCGACATGCGTGATTTTCAATTTTTACAGGAGCAGGCCTATCAATACCTGCGCGGCAAAATTCTGAACGACGAGCTGGAACCGGAGCAGGTCTATTCCGAGTCGCAGGTCGCGCGGGAGCTGAACTGCTCCCGCACCCCCGTTAAGGACGCGCTGACCCGCCTGAGCCATGCAAAATACATCGACATCATCCCGAGCCGGGGCTTCCGTCTGCACCAAATGACCGAGGAGGACCTGGTCAGCACCTTCCAGACGCGTGTCGCCGTGGAGAGCTTCTGTGCGCTGAGCATCATGGAGCGCCGCGACCGGCCGGATGGGCAGGACGCGCTGGCGCACCTGCACAAGCTGCTGCAAAAGCAGGAGCAGGCATCCGAACGCAGTGACCTTGCCGCATTTCTGGAGGCGGACATTCTCTTTCACCGCACGATCATGCTCTTTTTTCCGAACGCGGACTTCGCCGAGCTTTATGAGCTGCACGCCTACCGCATTGAGGAGCCTGCGCGGCACAGTCTGCGCGAGCCGGATCGCTGCCGCGACGCGCTCGAGGAGCACCGCGCCGTAGTCGACGCCATTGAGAGCGCCGACATCGGCCGCTGCTATCTGGCCGTGCTGCATCACAACGAGAGCACCTTTGAACACAGCGTGCGCCTGCTGAGCACGCAAAACCCCGCGTCCTGAAAAGGTGTTTTGACGCTAAAAACCCGCGTCCCGAAATCCGGGACGCGGGTTTTTCATGCAAGCAGCTCTGATCCGGGCCGTTTGCTTTGGAAACCTCTGAATCAATCGACTGCGGCGCTCAGCGGGTCTTTTGCCCAACTTGTCGGTTTGAAAATCTTGAAATACGTAAAGGATTCCTGCGATTTCCAAACCTTAATTTGGAACAAAATCCCTCGCTGACCACTCTTGCGTATTGAATCAGAGCTTTCCTTATTTTGCTTCCTTCGCCGTCTCGACAAGGCCGCTGGCCAGACCGGCCAGACCCTGGATCTCCGACGGGATGATGATCTTCGTCGCCTGACCGTCCGCAACCTTCTGCATCGTCTCAAGCGCCTTGAGCTTGATGACCTGATCGTTCGGGCAGGCATCGTTGAGCATCTTCATAGCCTCTGCCGTCGCCTTCTGCACGGCGCGGATGGCCTCTGCCTGACCCTCTGCACGGAGGATCGCGGCCTGCTTCTCTGCGTCGGCGCGCAGAATGGCGGATTCCTTCTCGCCCTCGGCGACAAGGATCTGCGAATGCTTCGTGCCCTCGGCCTGCAGGATCGCCTGACGGCGGTCGCGCTCGGCCTTCATCTGCTTCTCCATGGAATTCTGGATGTCCTGCGGCGGCAGGATGTTTTTCAGCTCGACGCGCGTGACCTTAATGCCCCAAGGGTCGGTCGCCTCGTCCAGGATCGCGCGCATCCGCGTATTGATGACGTCGCGGCTGGTGAGCGTCTGATCCAGCTCAAGGTCGCCGATGATGTTGCGCAGGGTCGTCGCCGTCAGGGTCTCCATGGCCATCATGGGGTGCTCCACGCCGTAGGTATAGAGCTTCGGATCGGTGATCTGAAAATAGACGACGGTGTCGATCTGCATCGTGACGTTATCCTTCGTGATGACCGGCTGGGGCGGATAGTCCAGCACCTGCTCCTTGAGGCTGACCTTGCGGGCAATGCGCTCGAGGAACGGCACCTTAAAATGAATGCCGACCTCCCAGACCGCCGAAAATGCGCCGAGGCGCTCGACCACATAGGCCCGGGACTGCTGCACGATGCAGATATTCTTAATGAGGATGATGAGCACGATCAGAGCGACCGCGCCGATGATGATGTATTGTGCCACTTTACTTTTCTCCCTTCGTTTGAACGGCCGAGACCAGTACCTTTGCGCCCTCGATCTTGTCGATGCGCACGGCCGTATCCGCCGCAATTTGCCTGCCGTCCACGCTGCGCGCAGACCATTCCACGCCGCTGACCTTCACCGCGCCGGTCTGACGCAGATTGTCGATCGGCTCGGTCACAAGCACGGTCTTGCCCACGTTGCTCTGGGCGTTGGTTTTTGTTTGTTTCTGGCTCAGAAGCCTTCGGCTCATCGGGCGCATGAGCAGCAGCAGGAGCACCGAGACCGCGAGGAACAGCGTCAGCTGCATCCATAGCGGCGCGCCGCAGACCGTCGAGATCAGTCCGGCGATTGAGCCGCCGATGAACCAGATCGAGATGAGCGCCTGCGTGCAGCCCTCCGCGATTGCAAAAACGGCCAGCGCAGCCACCCAGACCCATTCCATTTGAGGCATATCCGTGCCACCTCCCTTCCCCTTCTACTATGCCATAGATGCGAAGAAATGTCAAGATGCAGTCGTGCTGCCCGGGTTGGTATTTTCCGCCGCGCGCAGAACGTGCGCCATCAGCACCGTCGACGTCACCGCGCCGACGCCGCCGGGGACGGGCGTGATCGCCCCGACCGTCTCGGAAACGGCGGAAAACTCCGCGTCGCCGCAAAGGCTCTGCGTCCGCTCGTTCCAGTTGACCGAGACGTCGAGCACCGTCTGACCGGCGCTGCAATGCGCCGCTGTCAGGGAACCGAGGCATCCGGCCGCCGTGACGATCAGATCGGCCTGACGGCTGAGCGCCGCAAGGTCGCGCGTGCGCGTATGGCAGACCGTAACCGTCGCGTTCCGCGCCAGCAGCAGCAGCGCGACCGGCTTGCCGATCACGAGGCTGCGGCCGATGACCACGGCGCGCTTGCCCGCGCAGTCATAGTGATAAAAATCCAGCAGCTCCATGCAGGCCTCGGCCGTGCACGGGCGAAGCCCGTCCCGCTCCCGCTGTAAAGACCGGCCATGGACGCCGGGGTCATGCCGTCGACGTCCTTTTCCGGCGCGAGCAGCGCGCACAGCTCGGCCTCAAACGGGCGCAGATGCGCCGGAAACGGCCGAAAAACCAGCACGCCGTGCACCGTCTCGTCCCGGTTGAGCGCGACGATCGCCGCGCGAACCGCCTCCGCGACGCAGTCGGCGGGCAGCAGCTTCCTGCGCACCTCCACGCCGAGCCGCGCAGCGCGTTTTTCCAGACCGCGCTCATAGGCAAGGTCGTCCTCCCGTGCGCCGATCCGCAAAATCGCCAGAGCCGGCGCGATCCCGGCCGCGCGCAGCGCCGCGCTGCGCGCCTGCAGCCGTTCACCGAGCGCCTGTGCAACGGGTTTCCCCGATAACAGCTTTGCCATTTGTTCTCCCCCGTCCGTCAAAAATTCGTCCGCACGGCGGCGTAGATCCGCTCGGCCAGCGGCACGCCCGTTTGCAGCAGCGCCTCGGCCTGCGCGTTCAGCGCATCGGCGGCAGCGCGGTCGCGAAGCGTCTTGGTGTTGATGAACACGTTCAGCGCGGCGCTCTCGAGCGCGGCACGGCAGCAGGCGGCGGCGCACCCGGCGTCGGACACGGCGAGGCGGCTGCCCTTTTCGGCGAGCACCGCGATCTCCGTGAGCGCGTCGCGGCAGGCGCGCATCATCTCCAGCGGCGGCTGCGCCGCGCGGAGCGTCTCCCGCTCAAGCGTTTCGTCGCGCTTGGGATCGTCCTTTGCCATGCCATAGGCCCTGACCAGCGGCGCAAAGCAGTCCGCATCCCGCTGCACCAGCTCCAGCAGCCGCAGCCGCAGCGCGTCGATACGCTCCATGCAGGCCGTCAGCTCCGCCTCGACGGCGGCATATTTCTTCTTGCCGACCGTGAGCGCGCCAACCATGTGTCCCAACGCCGCGCCGACCGCGCCGACCAGCGCTGCAGCGCCGCCGCCGCCCGGCGTCGGCGCGTTGGAGGCCAGCGCCTCCGTGAATGCGCGATAGTCCATTTTTTCGCCCCCTTAGAACAGCCCTGTGATGCTCCCGGATGCGTCCACGTCGATGCGCTCGGCAGCCGGATGCCTGGGCAGCCCCGGCATTGTCATAATGTCGCCCGTCAGCGCCACGACGAAGCCCGCACCGGCCGCGACCCGCAGCTCCCGCACGGTCACGGTGAAATCCTCCGGCGCACCGAGCCGCGCGGCGTCATCGGAGAAGGAATACTGCGTTTTGGCCACGCAGACCGGCATACGGTCATAGCCCAGCTCGGTCAGCATCCGCAGCTGCTTCTCGGCCGGTCTCGTGAAGGCGACGTTCCGCCCGTGATAGACTCTTTGCACGATCGCCTCGAGCTTCTCGCGGATGGGCAGCGCCGCATCATAGGCAAAGCGGAACTCGTTCGGCGCTTCGCAGAGGCGCAGCACCTCCTCGGCCAGCGCCATTCCGCCTGCGCCGCCCTTCTCCCAGACCTCGGAGCGCACGACCCGCACGCCCAGCGCGCGGCAGCGCTCGTCGACAAGCGCCAGCTCGGCCTCCGTGTCCTGCGGGAAGCGGTTGAGCGCCACGACGCAGGGCAGGCCGAACACCTTCGTAATATTTTCCACATGGCGCAGCAGATTCGGCAGACCGCGCGCCAGTGCCTCGAGATTTTCCGTCCCAAGCTCAGCCTTCGGCGCGCCGCCGTTGTATTTCAGCGCGCGCACCGTCGCCACGAGCACGGCACAGTCCGGCCGCAGCCCGGCCATGCGGCATTTGATGTCGAAAAACTTCTCCGCGCCCAGATCGGCGCCGAAGCCGGCCTCCGTCACGACGTAGTCCGCAAGACCCAGCGCCGTGCGCGTGGCAATGACGGAGCTGCAGCCGTGGGCGATGTTGGCGAACGGCCCGCCGTGCACGAGCGCGGGCGTATGCGCCAGCGTCTGCACCAGATTCGGCTTGACGGCGTCCTTCAGCAGCGCAGCCATCGCGCCCTGCGCGTGCAGCTGTCCCGCCGTGACCGGTCTTTCGTCATAGGTGTAGGCCACGACGAGCCGCGCCAGCCGTTCCTTGAGGTCGGCCAAGTCCCGCGCGAGGCAGAGCACCGCCATGACCTCGGAGGCCACGGTGATGGAAAAGCCGTCCTCGCGCGGCACGCCGTTGGTTCGCCCGCCGAGACCGTCGGCGAGGAAACGGAGCTGACGGTCGTTCATGTCGACGCAGCGCTGCCAAACGACGCGGCGCGGGTCGATGTTCAGCTCGTTGCCCTGATAGATATGGTTGTCGACCATAGCCGCCAGCAGGTTGTTCGCCGCGCCGACGGCATGGAGGTCGCCCGTGAAATGGAGATTGATGTCCTCCATCGGCGCGATCTGCGCATAGCCGCCCCCGGTCGCCCCGCCCTTGAGGCCGAACACCGGCCCGAGCGACGGCTCGCGCAGAGCGAGCATCGCATTCTTGCCCAGCAGCCGCAGCGCGTCGCCAAGGCCGATCGTCGTGGTGGTCTTGCCCTCCCCGGCGGGTGTCGGGTTGATTGCCGTGACCAGGATCAGCTTGCCGGGCTTCCGGCGCAGCGCGTCCATCTGCGCCAAATCGAGCTTGGCCTTATCGCGTCCGTGCGGCTCGAGCGCCGCCTCGTCGATCCCGGCCAGACGCGCGACCTCTCCGATCGGGAGCAGGGCGGTCTGCCGCGCGATTTCCAGATCCGTTTTCATGCCGATTCCCCCTTGCATTCATTTTTATAAGTATAGCAAAAGACCCCGCCGTTTGTCAATCGCGGCGAGGTCTTTTGCGCTGTCCTTGGGTGAAGCTCAGTCGACGGAGGTCACGCGGTAATCCTTCGCCTCGACGGCGGCGCGCAGAACGTCGTCCGCCACCGGCTCGCGCAGCGCTCACAACCGCCGTGCCGCTGACATGGCTGACCTCCGCGCTCTCGACCTGCGGGATCGCCTCGAGCGCCCTTTTGACCGCCGCTTCGCAGTGGCCGCACATCATGCCTTCAATTTTCATCGTCTTTTTCATGGTTTTTTGCTCCTTATTGTGATGTTTTTGGATTTTTATCGCCAAAAGAAATTCAGCCCGCAGCGCATTTGTCACGACGCAGAAGCTCGAAAGGCTCATCGCAGCCGCGCCGAACATCGGGTTCATCTCCCAGCCCAGCAGCGAGACGAACGCACCGGCCGCCAGCGGAATGCCGAGGCAGTTATAGAAGAACGCCCAGAACAGATTCTCGCGGATGTTGCGCAGGGTCGCGCGGCTCAGTCGGACGGCCGTCGCCACGTCGGACAGACGGCTGTTCATCAGCACGACATCCGCCGCATCGATCGCGACGTCCGTGCCTGCACCGATTGCCAGGCCGACATCCGCGCGCGTCAGCGCCGGGGCGTCATTCACACCGTCGCCCACCATGCAAACGCGGCCGTTTTTTTGCAGCTCGCGCACAACGGCCTCCTTGCCGTCGGGCAGGACGTCCGCGACAACCTCGTCGATCCCCGCCTGCCTTGCGATTGCCTCGGCCGTGCGGCGAGTGTCGCCGGTCAGCAGCACAAGGTGCAGCCCCAGCCGTTTCAGCTCGCGGACGGCGTCCACGGTATCGGGCTTGAGCGTGTCGGCCACGGCGATCAGGCCGAGAAAGCGGCCGCCCCTCGGAGAAATAGAGCGGCGTCTTGCCCTCCTGCGCCAGCGCCAGCGCGCGTTCCTCCCACGCCTGCGGCACGGCGGCGGTCATATACGCCCGCTTGCCGCCGCGCAGCTCGACGCCGTCCAGCCTTGCGCTCAGGCCGTTGCCCGCCGCAGCGGCGAAATCCGTGACCGCCGCGGGCGTTTGGTCTCCGGCACGCTCCACGATCGCCCGCGCCAGCGGGTGCTCGCTGCGCGCCTCGAGCGCGAACGCCGTCGAAAGCAGTCTCTCCTCCGTCACGCCCTCGGCCGGGAGCAGATCGGTCACGCGCGGCTTGCCCTCCGTGACCGTTCCGGTCTTGTCCATGACCACGGTGTGCACCTTTCCGGTTGTCTCAAGGCTGACGGCGGTCTTGAACAGAATGCCGCGCTTGGCGCCCATGCCGCTGCCGACCATGATCGCCACCGGCGTGGCCAAACCCAGCGCGCAGGGGCAGCTGATGACGAGCACGGAGATGCCGCGCGCCAGCGCGTAGCCGAAGCTCTGCCCGACCAGCAGCCAGACGATCAGTGTGACCGCCGCAATGGACATCACGACCGGCACGAACACCCCTGAAACACGGTCGGCCAGCTTCGCGATCGGCGCCTTGGTCGCCGCCGCGTCGCTCATCAGCTTGATGATCTGCGAGAGGGTCGTGTCCTCGCCGACGCGCGTCGCGCGGCATTTCAAAAAGCCGGACTGGTTCATCGTCGCGGCGCTGACGGTGTCACCCTCGGCCTTGTCGACCGGCAGGCTCTCGCCGGTCAGCGCGGCCTCGTTGACGGCGCTGCTGCCCTCGAGCACGACGCCGTCGACCGGGATGCTCTGCGCCGGGCGCACAAAGGAACACGTCCCCGGCGCGCACCTGCTCGACCGGGATGCTCAGCTCCTTCCCGTCGCGCACAACGGTCGCCGTCTTCGGCGAGAGCGCCAGCAGGCTTTGCAGCGCATCGGTGGTCTTGCCCTTCGCGCGCGCCTCGAGCAGCTTTCCGAGCGTAATGAGCGTGAGAATCATCGCCGCCGATTCAAAATACAGCTCGTGCAGCATATGCATATGCTCCGGCATCGCCGTCAGGCGATAGAGCACCGCGAGGCTGTAGCCGTAGGCCGCCGCCGCGCCGAGCGAAACGAGCGTATCCATGTTCGGCGCACGGTGCAGCAGCCCCCTCACGCCGCTTTTGAAAAATTTCTGATTGATGACCAGAACGGCCGTAGTCAGCAGGAGTTGTGTCAGCCCCTGCGCCATCGCGTTCTCGGCCAGCGCCTTCGGAACGGGCCAGCCCCACATGCCGTGCCCCATGGTGAGATACATCAACGGCAGCAGCAGCGCCAACGAGCAGATCAGCCGCGTCAGCAGGGTCTTGACCTCGGATTTTTCCGTTTTTTTCGGCGAGACGGGCTTTTTCTCCGCGCCCTTCGGGCTTGCGCCGTAGCCGGCCGCAGTCACAGCCTCCACGATCGCCTCGGCCGGAGCGTCGCCCTCGACCGCCATGGAATTCGTCAGCAGACTGACGGCGCAGCGCTCGACACCCGCGACGGCCTTCACGGCCTTTTCCACGCGCGCGCTGCACGCCGCGCAGCTCATGCCTGTCACGTCAAATTGTTGCTTCATATTGTTCGCCTCTATTTCATCATACGCTGAAGGGTCTGCATCAGCTCATCGATCACGGTCCCGTCCCCGCTGCGCACGCCCTCCACCACGCAGGTGCGGATATGCGCCTCCAGCAGCTCCCGGCTGAACGCGCCGATCGCCGCCGAAGCAGCCGACGCCTGCACCAGAACATCCGGGCAGTAGGCGTCCTCCTCGAGCATCCGGCGCAGTCCTCGGATCTGCCCCTCGATGCGGTTCAGACGGTTGATCAGCGCCTGCCGTTCCTCGGGCGTCCGCAGCTTCTTTTTTTGACAGCATTCGTGCATCCTGTCGCCGCCTTTCTCCCGCGGGCGGCCCGGTGTCTGACGCATAACGGCCATCATCGATTTTGATGCCGCCGGGGCTTCCCTCAGGGTTTCACATTTTTACGGCTCTATTCTATACCCCCTCGGGGTATTTTGCAAGTCTTTTTTCCTGCAAATGGAAAAATTCACACTTTATTCATAATTTTTTTCAAAGAAGTATAAAATTAACAGATTATTTGGTTTACAAACGCGATACTTCATGCTATACTAAAGATAATAAATCGTCTGACACGGGTCAAACGGTCAGAAGATTTAATCACCTCCCATTGGGAAGAAAGCAGGAAAAAAAATGCCGCAATTTGTACAAACCGAACAACAAAAGGAACTGATCAATTCGCTCGTGCAGGATCTTCCGGTCTACCGCAAGAAAATGCACATGTCGCAGGCTGACCTTGCCGAGGCAGTCGGCAAGAGCCGTCAGAAGATCTCCGAGATGGAGCGCGGTGCGGCGCCCCTCGGCTGGGACACGTATCTGGCGATTCTGCTGGTGCTCGGCGCGCACGGCGTGCTTGAGCCCAGAGGCCGTGACGCCGAGCGTCTGGCCGCAACCAGTCGCCTGATCGGCGGCCGTATCCGCCTCTGATTTTCCCCTCAAAAAAGAACCTGCGGCTTTTCACCGGCCGCGGGTTCTTTTTTTTTGTTGACAATCCGCCCATTTTCCGCTATATTTGTACTAGAAAAGTCCCGGATCGCGTCGTTCCCCTGCCGCGCTCCGAAAGAGAAAGGTTGCGTTTGTATTGATTGGCGCTATTTTTGGCGAATTATGCAGATTTTCCTCGGCGTTTTGCTCCTGCTCGGCTTCGTCGCCCTGCTCGGCGTGCAGCTCGTGCTGACCAGCGGCATCGACGCGGCGCTCGCGCTGCTGACGGTCATGCTCCTGCTCGGCGGACTGCTGTGCGTGTTCTGCGGCATCGTGAGCATCAAGGATCTGAAAAGCTCCGATTAATGCCGACGGACGGTTTCATTCCCCGCTTCGGATCGGGTATGCCATAAATCGCGCAAAAACAGAATGTCAAGGGAAGCCCTGATTCAATCGCAGGAGCGGTCAGCGAGGGATTTTGTTCCAGATTGAGGTTTGAAATCGCAGGAATCCTTTACGTATTTCAAGGTTTTCAAACCGATCAGCTGGGACGAAAGACCCGCTGAGCGCCGCAGCCGATTGATTCAGAGGTTCCCAAGAAACCCATGCTTTCAGACAGCGAAAGCATGGGTTCTTTGACGATCCGGGCAGGCCTTGTGAAAAAGCCTGCCGTTTTGCTATGCAAAAAGCATAGCAAAAAATAAGAAATGTGCCATTTCCTCGCCCTGCGGGGCAACCGGAAATGATGCACAAAAACTTCATGCACCGGCATTTGCGCATTTTCGTGGTGCGGTGCTCACGCATGAAGTTTTATGCCCGCCGCCCCTTTTCGGAAACGGTTACGCATAAATATTCACCGCTTGGAATCACGGAAGGTTTTTTCCGCATCACGAAAAATAACGAAGCGGCCTCCGTCATGCACAACGCGGGGCGCTTCCGGTTTCAAGCGCCCCGCGTTGTTCGTGTCGTGCCGGGTCAGAACCCCGGCCGATTTGGGTGCTTTTTCTTTTGCTTTATTCGGAAACGACGGTCTTTTTCCGCCTTCAGATAGCGCATCAGCAGCGTTGCGACCTCTGCACGGGTCGCGCCGTCCTTCGGATAGACCTTGGTCGCGCCGTTCGACGTGCTGCCCTTCATATAGCCGTCCGCGACCGCCCAGGACAGCGCCTCGCGTGCGTAGGCCGTGATCTGGTTCGCGTCGGCAAAGATCTCGTCGAGGTTCGCGCGATTGCTCACGTCCACATGCTCGATGTTTTTCGCATAGCGGTAGAGGATCGTGGCAAGCTGCTCGCGCGTGATGTCGCCGTCCGGCTCAAAGGTCGTCGCGCTCGTGCCGTTGACCACACTGTTCTGACAAGCCCAAGTGATCGCATCGGAATACCACTTTCCGCCCGCGACATCCGTGAAGGGTGGCTCTGCCCGTCGATGCTGGGCGCGCCCTGTGCGCGGTAGAGGATCGTCACAAGCATCGCGCGGGTCAGGCTGCCGTTCGGGTCAAAGCTGTGTTCACCGACGCCGTTCATCACGGCTTTGTCGAGCATATAATGGATGCCCTCGTGATACCATTTTCCCGTGTTCACGTCGTAATACTTGTCGCAGGTGTCGTCGAGCTTCTGGCAGCACCGCCTCAAAGGAGAACGTACCGTACTGGTAATTCTGCCAAGTGAAGAGCGCGCGCCCTCCGATTCATAGCTCGGCGCTTCGAAAACCGCGCAGAGATAGCCGTCGGCGCGCAGACACGGCAGCTCCGCCACCTCATATGCCAGTCCGCACTTGCCGCACCGTGCGATAAGCTTGCCGGCTTCGTAAAGCGTCGGCGCAGGATCGGCGGAATAGGTGAATTTGTGCATGCACGCGGCCAGCTTCCATGTCGAGCGTACCGTCTGCGGCCCGTCGACGCCATAGCGGCCGGACGTGCGCTTTCCGGGGTAGGCGTCCTCGGAGGAGACCACGATCGGGAACGCAACGTAATATTTTCTCGCCAAGGCAAGCGTGCTATACCAGTTATTATAGTAGGCCGGATCCCACTCACCGTAGGAGTTCTTCGCGTATGTAATGGCGTTGCCGACCGTCTCACCCTCGCGGATCCAGTCCCAGAAGGCCCCACGGTAGGTGTGGTCACCCAAGAACGTGATCGACTCGGAATAGCCGTAAACGACCTCGACGCCCTTCTGACGCAGCGGCCGGAAGAGGCCGTCAGTGGCCATGCCCAGACAAGAGCCGACCCAGACCATGTTGTGCGGCGCATACTGCACCATGTGGTCGGCAATCACCTGACCGTCGACACCGTAGCCACGGACACCGTAGTTGGTGTCAAAATAGAAGCAGCGGTAATAGGTGCTGCCGCCGGAATAGACCGGCTGACAATCGGCCTCGGTGATGCCGTCGGCGTTCGTCAGCGTGATATAGGAATCGTGCGCGCCGGTGACACAGTCGGCAACATAATAATTCGGATCATCCAGATAGGTATAGCCTTTGTAGCTCTCATAGTCCGTCAGGCCGTGCGTGTCGATCAGGACGGCCGCGCCGTATTCGATGCATCGGGCTACCGTATCCACCGTGACGTCCTGTCGGAAGATGCTGTAGCAGCTGCCGCCGGTCGCCTCGGCCAGCCTTTCGCCCTCTTGAAAATACTCGCTGTTAAAGCTCGAGTCGATGCCGTACCACGGGCTGAGCACATAGATATCCGAGGACGAGGGAAGCCCGCCGCGCAGGTCGGGTCTCGACGCGCGAACCGGCTCAGGATCCGTCTCGACCGCCCTGCCGTTTTCCGTCTTGGCGCGCAGCGCCGGGGAATAGCCCTGCGGCATCCCGTCGCGATCCTCCCAGAAGAACATGGCGTTGTCGGAATCCGGGTCATAGGTGCAGGTGTCTTCCTTATAATCCTCCGACGCTTCGACGATCTTCGCGATCTCGCCGGAGAGCGCGGCATAATCCGCCGCCGTGCGCTGTTTGCCATTGCGGGTCTTGCGCAGGTGCGCGTTTTTCATAGGCGGATCGCCTCCCATGTGTCCGAGCGCGTCTCCTCGGCCTCGCCCCGCTCCGCCGCGAACGCCGAGACCGGGAACAGCGCAGCCAGCATGACGAGCGCCAGCAGCAGCGCGAGCAGCCGTTTGTTCAGATGCTTCATGATAAAACTCTCCTTTTGGGTGTGCGGACGGCGCGGGAGCGCCCCCTCCGCGGACTCTGAGCCGTATAGGGAAAATTTTTTCCTTACGGGGCTTTTACTCTTTTATAATACCAAACCGCGCGAGTATTGTAAACCGTTTTTTACTGTCAAATGGAAAATTCAGCAATTCATACAAAAAACCGGCCGCATTTTTGTGGACATCTTTGAGTGCCTCTTCCTCGGAATATCAGCAAATTCTATGAAGAACCGCGCATTTTTTACAAAGAAATTGTTGCTATTTTTGCCGATCGTCTTGACGCGCATTTTATCCTATGCTAAAATAATGCTTGGTAACCCGCTTTGGCTGCGGCGAAATTCGGAACGCCGCCGCCTGAAAAACAAGGAGGTTTTTTCGTATGGAATCCAAGTATTGCAAGGAGCTTGAGCCGGGCTTCACCCCCGTGACCATCTGCGAGGAGGCGGCGCGCTGCCTGCTCTGTCACGACGCGCCCTGCTCCAAGTCCTGCCCGGCAGGGACCGACCCCGGCAAATTCATCCGTTCCGTCCGCTTCCGCAACTTCAAGGGCGCGGCGGAGACGATCCGCGAAAACAACATTCTCGGCGCGATCTGCGCGCGCGTTTGCCCCACGGAAAAATACTGCCAGCTCGCCTGCTCGCGCTGCGGCATCGACAAGCCCATTGACATCGGCCGCATCCAGCGCTACGTCACCGATCTTGAGGAGACGCTCGGCATGAAGATCCTCGAAAAGCCGGCGCATCGTCTCGGCAAGTCCGTTGCCGTGGTCGGCGGCGGCCCCGGCGGCCTGTCCGTCGCGGCGGAGCTGCTGAAAAAGGGCTATGGCGTCGAGATCTTTGAAAAGGACGCCCAGCTCGGCGGCTACCTGCGCTACGGCATCCCCGAATACCGTCTGCCTAACCGCATCGTCGACGTTGAGATCCAGCGCATTTTTGACCTCGGATTGGTCGCTCACACCGGCGTGACCGTCGGCAAGGACGTCACGCTCGACGAGCTGAAGAAGAAATTCGACGCCGTCGTGGTCGGCATCGGCCTGAGCGGCGGCAAGTGGCTGCCGATGTTCGAGGGCAACCCCGACGTCGAAACGGCCGTTTCCTTCCTGCGCCGCGTGAAGGAAAGCGGCGGAGCCGTCGAGATCCCGCAGAATGTGCTGGTCGTCGGCGGCGGCGACGTCTCGATGGACGTCTGCACCTCGCTGAAGCTGCTCGGCGCAAGGAATGTCACTTCTATTGTCTACGAGGAATTCTGCGAATTCAAGGCCAGTGAGAAGGAGCTTGCAGGCGCGCGCGCCGAGAACGTCTCCATCTACGACGGCTATATTCCCACCAAGGTCGACGGCAGGACCGTCACCTTCGAGCACCGCAAGCTCCGCAGCACCGTCACCTTCACGGCCGACAAGATCATCCTTGCCGTCGGCCAGACGCTCGAGGCCGAGGGGCTCGGGCTGAGCTTCACCCGCAACGAGGCCGACAGCGAGAACTTCCGCGTCGGCGCGAGCAACGTGTTTGTTGTGGGCGATATTTCCAAAAACGAAGAAAAAGAGCGTGGTCGGCGCGGTCAAGAGCGCGAAGCTCGCCGCGGCCTACATCCATGCCTATCTGGGAGGAAACTAATCATGGTGAAAAAAGATCTTTCCGTCAATTTTCTGGGCGTAAAATTTGAAAACCCTTCTGCCTCTCCTCCTCCCCGGTCGGCAACTGCTACGACATGTGCAAAAAGGCCTACGAGACCGGCTTCGGCGGCGTGGTGTTCAAGACCATCGGCCCGAAGAGCTACTTTATCGACGAGGTCTCGCCGCGCTTCGACAAGCTGGACAAGGAGTCCACGAGCTTCGTCGGCTTCAAAAACATGGAGCAGATCGCCGAGCATCCGCTTGAGGAGAATCTGGCCGATCTGCGCCGCCTGAAGGCGGAATTCCCGGACAAGGTGCTCATCGCCTCGATCATGGGCAACGACGAGCAGACGTGGGAGGAGCTGGCGCGGCTGGTCACGGAGGCCGGCGCGGATATGCTCGAGCTGAACTTCTCCTGCCCGCAGATGACCTCGCACGCCATGGGCAGCGACGTCGGCACCAGTCCGGAGCTGTGCCGCAAGTATTGTCAGGCGGTGCGCCGCGGCAGCAAGCTGCCCGTCCTCGCGAAGATGACCCCGAACGTCACGGATATGGTTCCGGTCGCGCTGGCCAGCCTGGAGGGCGGCGCGGACGGCATTGCCGCGATCAACACGGTCAAGAGCGTCTGCAACGTCGATCTGAACCGCTATATCGGTATGCCGATCGTCGACGGAAAGTCCTCGATCTCGGGCTATTCCGGCAAGGCCGTCAAGCCCATTGCGCTGCGCTTCCTGCAGCAGATGCGCTCCGACCCGCGCCTGAAGGATCTGCCGATCTCCGGCATCGGCGGCATTGAAACGTGGGAGGACGCTGCGGAATTCATTCTCATGGGCGCGACCACGCTGCAAATGACCACCTCCTGTATGCAGTACGGCTACCGCGTTGTGGAGGACATGAAGAACGGCCTTATGCACTACATGGCCGAGCAGGGCGTTGACCGCCTCGAGGAGCTGGTCGGCCGCGCGAACGCGAACATCATCCCCGCCGAGGAGCTGAACCGCGACTACATCGTCTATCCGAAGATCGACGAGGACAAGTGCCTCGGCTGCGGCCGCTGCTACATCTCCTGCTACGACGGCGCGCATCAGGCCATGGAGTGGGACGAGGAGACCCGCAAGCCGCACTGCAACACCGAAAAATGTGTCGGCTGCCATCTCTGCGCGCTGGTCTGCCCGGTCTCCGCGATCTCAAGGGCGAGATCAAGATCAAGCCGCCGCAAGACCAAGGCGGAGGATGTCCGGCCGTAACCGCGCCGGAATCTGACTCATCAATATGCCAGCAGCCCCCGGACGGAGCTTCCGATCCGGGGGCTGCCTTCTTTTCCGGGAGATTTGCCCCTTCGGGCAAGTGATCCTGCCGTCTGATGAAAAGCATATAATAGGCGCGGCTGTTCTCCGACAGCCGCGCCTTTGATCCTACTATAATACTATACACTCAGCCCATCAGCTGCCTGACCTGATAGAGCAGCTTGGCCGCCTCGACGCGCAGGAGCGGCGCATCATCTGTGCGCAGGCTCACGCCGGCCTCATGCAGCGCCTGCACGGAGTCCGCCGACCAGACCGGCAGCGTGTCGGACAGCGATGCCGCACTCACAGGCAGCTGCAGCACGCTCTGCACCATCACGGCCGCCTCCTGCGGCGTGACGGCGTCGTTCGGGCGGAAGCACAGCGCGTCCTCCCCACGTTCGCCGCGCACCAGCGCCCGTCGGAATGCCGCCGCAAGGTACTGTCTCTGCCACTCGGGCAGGCGAGCCGTGTCACTGAAGCCGGTCACCGCGCTCTCGTCCGGCTGAATGCCCGCAAGCTTCATCAGCATGACCAGAAAATCCGCGCGGCTGACGGTATCCTCCGGGCAGAAGCAGGTCACGCCGCCGATGCTCCGGCCGCCGTCCAGCCCCTGTTCCAGCATCCACGCCGCCTCGAAGGCATCCGTCGAGAGCACATCGGCGTAGGTCATGTCCTCGCCGGGCTTCAGAATGCTGATGCGCACGGTCGCGGGCGCGGAGACGTTCCCGGCCTCATCCGTGACGGTGAAGGTAAAGCTGTCCTCACCGACCTTGTTTTTGCGGGCGTATAGACAAAGGTTCCGTCGAGATTCAGCTCGACCGTGCCGCGCTTGGGCGCATCGACAAGCTGAAAGGTCAGCGACGCACGCTCCGGGTCGGCGCCGCTCAGGCGGCCGTCGTTGGCAATGTTCCGGTAGGTCTCCAGCTCATAATTCTCCGCCGTCGGGCGCTCGTTTTTGCCGGACTGGATGCGTACGGTCAGGGCGACCTCCTCGCCCAGCGCGTGACCGCAGATCGGCTGATAGCGCAGAACGGCGTCGCAGTTTTCGGCGCAGGCCGGCAGCAGCCGCAGACGCGCCAGCTCGTCGATGGGCAGCACGTCCCCGGCGCAGCACACGGCTGCCCAGCCGGATCTGCGCGACCTCGGGCGCGGGCACGGCCGTGACAAAGATGCCGTTCAGCGCGGAAAGCTGCGGCGCCTCAAAATCCGCCTCCGAGAAGCAGTAGGCGTCGGTGTAGAGCGTCTCGCCGTCGGCGGCGAAGCAAAGCCCGCCGAGCGCCGTGCCCAAGACCAGAAGCAACAGCACGATTCGAACAAGATGTTTCATTTCGATTCCTCCATACAAAGAAGCCCCGGCTGCCGGCGACGCTTCGCCGAGCGCCTCGAGAGCTCCCGAATCCTGAAGCCCCGGGGCGCGCCCCGGTTCGTTCGCGGATAGGATGCACCGTCGGCTGGAAAATATGCAAATTTTTTCCGCGCCGCGCGGCGGCCTTTTCCGCATCCTGCCGCCCGACCGCGCAGGATTCACAAAAAAGTTGTATACTTTTTTCCAAATATGTGCTATACTGTATTATGCAGGGTAATCGGCAGAGCAATTTTTCCGGCGGTTTTGCTCCCCTGTTTTTCTTTTTAGGTACAGAATTTGAAATTTTACATATTTCGCCGCAGCTGCCCGTCCGGATTCCCGGGCGGCGCGGCCGGAATTTCCGGAGGCCTTTATTTTCTGCGGGCTTCCCATGCAAAGGAGTTGTTAAATTGGCAGATAAACTGAAAATCATCCCTCTGCGCGGTCTGAACGAGATCGGCAAGAACATGACCGTGCTCGAATACGGCAAGGACATGATCGTCGTCGACTGCGGCCTCGGCTTCCCGGAGGACGATATGTACGGCGTGGATCTGGTCATCCCCGACGTTACCTATCTTGCGAAAAACCAGCAAAAGCTGCGCGGCTTTTTTATCACGCACGGCCACGAGGATCACATTGGCGCGCTGCCCTACGTGCTGCAGGCCGTCAACGCGCCCGTACACGCCACGCCGCTGACGCTCGGTCTCATCAAGCTCAAGCTTGAGGAGCACGGCCTGCTCGAAAAAACAAAAATGGTCACGCACCACCCCGGCGACGTGGTCAAGGCGGGCTGCTTCTCGGTCGAGTTCATCCATGTGAACCACTCGATCGCCGACGCGGTCTCCTTCGCCATCCGCACGCCGGTCGGCACAGTCATCATGACCGGCGACTTCAAGATCGACCCGACCGCCGAGGACGGCATGACCGACCTCGGGCGCTTCGGGATGCTGGGCAAGGAGGGCGTCTATGCCCTTCTGATGGACTCGAC
>VOFG01004805.1_pt1 | contig 39997 bp, 59 predicted proteins | sample 5384171 | NCBI WGS metagenome assembly VOFG01 (sample SAMN12384726, study PRJNA508395) | human gut metagenome | isolation source: healthy gut F | host: Homo sapiens
ACAAGTTACGTATTGCTTAAGACTTCAAGGCGCATGCATTCGGCGCCTGTCATCGTCAGGGTAGTCTTTCGCGATAACCGAATCGACTACGACGCGAGCCCGCTTCTTCGGCGTCCCACATTGGCTCCATCCATTCGCCGTCATTCAATCGTACGACCCGAACAAAAGCGACGTTTGCCTCGAGCAGCGGCGTTCGACGGCGTCGTACATCGGTGTAAAAACTCGGTATCTTCGAGTTCTGTCACCCATTGCCGGGCAGCCGAAGGCGTATGGCAATGTATTCGTCGAGCGCTCGGGGCCGGAAATCCGCGTTGATGAGGTCGTGTCGCCGCCTTTCGTGCGAACACCCCGTGCAACGAGGTCGGCCATGGCCCGGTGTTTCCAGTTCCGCCCAATATCAGTGATTTGCTGGCGATTTCTCCTTTAGTAGTGAGTGCTTTTCTTCTATGCGTCGCTGAAAGCGTTTTCGCTGGTTTGGATGGGGGCCTAGCTGCGGCGCGGCCTCTGGAGCGTGTTTGGCCCGCGCCTGACGACGAGGCAAGGCGCCTACACTGCGGCTCGTGTCATATCGAATATGCTTACCGCAGCGCTGCTTCGGGCGACGGCGAGGGCATCAGGGCGCTCCTTGCGCGTAAAGCGCCTGGAATTCTTCCTACAACGGCGATTGCGCTGGAATGTTTCGGGCGCTCTGCGGTTCCGAATACCTTTCCACCCGCCGCAGGCGATACCAGGTGCCTTTTTGGGCGATGAATCCCGCCACATCGGCTGGAGGGTAGCCAAGAATGAGCCCATTCTCGTGCGGGAATGCCGATTCGCCTTGCGTGGTTTTTTCGAGTTCTTCTCGCGAAAGCGCGGCTTTTGCTCGGCGCATCGGCAAACGTGATTCGGACCATGGTCGTGGTGGTGGCCCGTGGCGCAGCAAGGAACGAATTGTTCGGGTTTTGGGCGCGGCGCGAATTCGTTTAAGTGCCGTGCTGCGCGCGATGCGTCAGCAGCTTTGATGCGGCGCTTGATTTCAGATACGACGCCTTCAGTGGAAAGGTCTTTGAATCCACTCTGCGTAAGCAGTTTGCGGGCGTGCTCATTGTCCAAAAAGCGCTCTCGACGAGTTCGGGGCGGGAATACCAAAAGCAAAACGCCCCGCGTACGGTTTTGCACGGGGTTCCACGCGAAGATGAAACCCGGCAAACCTTGGGGGAAATCTCCGCGATGGCCGAGCTCGCTTCCTCTTCCGTGAAGTTTGCGGTGCGATAGGTGAATAGATTGGCAGGTTTCATGCCTGCGGGTAGGGGCGGCGTGGCGCGAGCTTTGTTTCAAGATCGCGAACCGCCATGCCCATCGCTCGCGAATTGGGGCTGCGATGGCTCAAGCGAAATGATGGGTGGCAAAACTCCTCTATCAAAAATGATTCGTATGCAAAAGGCAACCGCTTTCTGTAAACAGTTACCAACGGCTAACAAATAGTGCTTATACCGTATGACCGGCCTTTCGCCAAAGTGCATTTGCGAAAAAAGTTAATTAGCGGGATACAAATCGAGCAATGAATGGCGGCAATTGCGAAGGAGAGGCGCGATTCTCCTTCCGAATCTCGCGCGTTTCGTGCGTTTGCCCCAAGGAAATGCGGGTTCCCTCGCTTTAGCTCTCAAGAGTGGGATATCATGAAAACGGTTATGCGAACAGCCAACTTTGCAAGTTTTAATGGAAGGGCGGAACTCCATGGTTTTCACGCATCTACGTTGAGAAACGACCTGGCTTTTGACGTCGAGGCGCGCCAGCTCGCGGGCGAGCTGCGCACGATTCTCGGTATCGACGGGCTTTCCCGCGTACGCTTGATCAATCGCTGCGACGTTGAGGGCATTTCATCTGAACTATTCGACCAGTGCGTGCCTACGGTATTCAGCGAGCCGCAGGTCGATGTCGCAACGGCCGAATTGCCTGTTGAGGGCGCGACGATTGCCGATGACGGAAGTGGAGCGCTCCTGCGGGCGTGGCGGTGTTCGCAGTGTGGAATTCCTGCCTGGCCAGTTCGACCAGCGCGCGCCGATTCTGCAAGCGAATGTGTGCAACTCATTATCAAGGCGAGCGTCCTGATGTGCGCTCCGCCAAGGTGTACGTGCTCGAGGGCGAGCTTTCCGCCGCTGATGTTGATTCCATCAAGCATTACGTCATCAATCCGATTGAAGCCCGTGAGGCATCTCTTGCGCCGCGCGAGACTCTGCATATGCAGGTCGGGAACCCCGATCCCGTCGAAGTTGGTTGACGGATTTATCGACCTCGACGAAGCGGGGCTTGAGGCGTTTCTTTCTGAGCGCGGCTTGGCGATGGATTTGGCTGATATCACCTTCTTCCAGAGCTATTTCAAAAAGAGGGCCGCAACCCCACCATTACCGAGGTGAAGGTTGTCGACACTTATTGGTCCGACCACTGCCGCCATATACCACGTTTGGCACCACCGAGCTTACCGATATCGCCATTGATGACGCCTGCGTGCAGGCTGCGTTCGACAAATACCTTGCCATGCGTGCCGAACTTGGCCGCGAGCATAAGCCGGTGTGCCTCATGGACATGGGCACCATTGGCGCGAAGTACCTCAAGGCCAAGGGCATTATGAAGAATGTCGACGAGTTGAGGAAATTAACGCCTGCACGGTGAAGGTGACCGTCGACGTGAATGGTGAAGACGAGGACTGGCTGTTCCTCTTCAAAAACGAAACCCATAACCATCCCACCGAGATCGAGCTGTTCGGCGGCGCGGCAACGTGCGTGGGCGGCGCGATTCGCGACCCCCCTCGGGCCGCAGCTACGTGTATCAGGCCATGCGTGTGACCGGCGCGGCCGATCCCACGCGCCCGGTTTCCGAAACGCTGTCGGCAAGTTTCCGCAGCGCAAGCTCAGGACCACGCTGCCGCGGGCTATTCGAGCTATGGCAACCAAATTGGTCTTGCGACCGGTCAGGCCCATGAGATCTATCACCCCGGTTATGTGGCCAAGCGCATGGAAGTCGGCGCTGTTGTGGGCGCGACCGGCAAACCACGTGCGTCGCGAAGTGCCCGGCTCCTGGCGACAAGGTCGTATTGCTTGGCGGCCGCACGGGCCGCGACGGCATTGGCGGTGCAACCGGCCTCGAAAACGCAGAACGTTGACAGCATCGAGACCTCGGGCGCCGAGGTGCAAAAGGGCAACGCTCCCGTTGAGCGCAAAATTCAGCGCCTGTTCCGCCGCGGCGATGCGTGCCGCCTGATCAAGCGCTGCAACGACTTCGGCGCTGGCGGCGTTTCTGTTTCCATTGGCGAGCTGTGCGACGGCTTGTCCATTGATTTGGATATGGTTCCCAAGAAATATGATGGTCTCGATGGCACTGAGCTGGCTATTTCCGAGAGCCAGGAGCGCATGTCGGTTGCTTTGGCTGCCGAGGACGTCGAAGAATTCATCGGCTATGCCCATGAGGAAAACCTCGAGGCCGGTTGTCGCTACGGTAACCGAAAGCCAGCGCTTGCGCATGGACATGGAACGGCGAGGCTATCGTCGATATTTCGCGCGAATTCCCTCGACACCAATGGCGCGCCGAAGCATCAGGCCGCCCATGTTCAGGCGGCCGAGCCCTATGCTCCGCATTGGGAGGGTTCCACGGTTGCCGAGCGCATGAAGAGCCTGGTGACCGATTTGAACGTGTGCTCGAGCAAGGGCCTGGGCGAAGCGTTTCGACTCCACCATTGGGTGCGGCCACGGTGCTCATGCCGTTCGGCGGCGAGCGCCAGCTCACGCCCGCGCAGGCTATGGTCGCGAAGTTTCCGGTCGATGGCGAAACGAGTACCGCGAGCGCCATGGCGTGGGCTTCAATCCCTTCATCATGGAGAAAGACCAGTTCAGGGTGCATATATCTCGGTCGTGAAAGCGTTGCGCGCCTTGTTGCCGCAGGCTTCACGCGTGATGCCGCATATCTTTCTTTCCAGGAATACTTCGAGCGCTTGCGCGATGTTCCCGAGCGCTGGGGGCAAGCCCATGGCGGCTGTGCTCGGTGCCCTGAGGCGCAGATTGACCTGGGCATTGGTGCTATCGGCGGCAAGGATTCCATGTCGGGCTCTTTTTGAGGAAGGCGACACCGAAATCAATGTGCCCCGACGCTCATCTCGTTCGCGGTTTTCTACCGGCAAGGTCGATCGCGTGACTTCTCCCGAGTTCAAAGGGCGCAGACCATAAGGTGGTTCGCATCGCTCAAATGCGTACGATGCGGCGGCCGGCCTAGTTCCTGCGGCCGATTCGCTCAACGCCACATTCGCGCTTGTCGAGAAGCTCATCGGCGACGGCTCGGTGCTCGCTGCGACAACGCCGGGCTATGGCTGTTCCGCCGAGGCGCTCTTCAAAATGTGCCTGGGGCAATAAGATCGGCGTGGTGCTTAATGACGTGCTTTCCGTCGATGAGCTGTTCAAGCTCGCTTACGGCAGCTTCTTCATCGAGCTTGCCGATGGCGTTGAGATTCCCGCAACCGATGGCGTGCTTATCGAGCATGTGGGCGAAACCAGCGAGGCATATGTCTTCGGCACGCTTGACGAGACGCTCGATATGGCTGAACTGCAGGAAGCTTGGGAGCACGGCATCGAAGGCGTATTCCGTATCGCAGCGCCGCCGACGACGCTGCCGCGCATGCCAAGGTTGAAAAAGTGAGCTTCACTGAAGCCAAACCGCTTACGTTCGCTGGCTCTATCGCGCGCCCGCATGTCGTGATCCCTGTGTTCCCGGGCACGAACTGCGAATACGACACGGCGCATGCCTTCGAGCGCGCTGGTGCCGAGGCCGAGGTGTTCGTGATTAACAACCTCACGCCCGCCAAGGTCGCCGAAAGTACGGCTGCGTTGGCCGAGGCTATTCGCCGCAGCCAGATCGTGATGCTGCCGGGCGGCTTCTCGGGCGGCGATGAACCCGGATGGCTCCGCGAAGTTCATCACGGCATTCTTCCGCGCGCCGCAGGTGACCGAAGCCGTGCGCGATTTGCTGCAGAATCGCGACGGCCTTATGTTGGGCATTTGCAACGGCTTCCAAGCGCTCGTGAAGCTGGGCTTGGTGCCTTACGGCGACATCGTTGACGCGACCGCCGCAGCGCCGACGCTGACGTTCAACGAGATTGGCCGTCACCAGAGCGGGTTTGTGCGCACGCGCGTCGCTTCGAGCCTTTCGCCGTGGCTTTCGCTGCGAAGTGGGCGACATTCACACCGTTGCCATTTCTCACGGCGAGGGGCGCTTTGTGGCAAGCGACGAGGTTATTGCCAAGATGAAAGCGGCAGGCCAAATCGCCACGCAGTACGTCGACGCCGCGGGCGAGCCGAGCATGGCGCTCGGTGCAAATCCGAATGGCTCGGTGCTCGCTATCGAAGGCATTACGAGCCCCCGATGGCCGCATCTTCGGCAAGATGGGTCACTCTGAGCGCAGTGGTGCTGGCTTGTACAAGAATGTGCCGGGCGATAAGTATCAACCGCTCTTCGAGGGCGGCGTGAGCTACTTCGCCTAAACGAGGTAAGCCGTCTGAATATCATGCGGGCAGTTCCTGACGGAGCGGCCCGTTTTTCTTTTTGCTGTGGAGCTCGGTCGGGACCCCTAAAGGCTTCGATCCGTGTGCGCGGTTTATTGGGAAGCGCTGCGCGTGGATTGTCGCGATGCCGCTTTGAAACGGCTGGCGCTATTTGCCCAGGGGCCTTCTTTGGTAAAAGCTCGGCTTGTTCAAATCCGAGGCGTGCGTAGTAGCCTCGCGTGCCTATGGCGCTAATGACATTGATGGTTCGGTATCCAGCTTCGACCGCAATCTCGCATGCGCGTTCGACGAGCGCCTTCCGAGGCCTCGATGCTGCGCATTTTGCCCCCGCCGTGAAGTTGGGCGACTTTTTCCGTATACATGCACTTCGCGAATGGCTTGTCCTGCTTCGATAGGAAGGCGCTTTCGGCTTCTTGCAACTTTTTCGACCTCGTGCTGGCAGGGAAGCGAGAGGCGCAAAAGCCAGCGATGCGATTTTCGGGCGTCACCCACTGCAGGAAATGCTCGTTTGTGTTTGAGGTTTCGTATTCGAAATCGATGAGCGATAGTTCACCGATTTCCGTCTGCTCCCTGCGAGTTCGCGATGACGAATCTCCTGGATTGGTGTGTCGTTTTGTGCGGCTAAGCGATCGGCTTGCGCTTCCACGACTTCGCGAAGGTTGACCTTCTTATTCCCATCGACAATATCGCCCCGATGAGAAATCGCGAATCATGCGCGAGATGCGCGTAAGGCGGGTTGCGAGCACGTTGTCGGCAAGCACGCCCACGAGTTCGCGTTCGTTGTAGGGCCGCCACGTGCCGTCGGCATAGTGCGCCATGAGCCCCGTGCCATCGATGAGTGCGCAGGGGGTACATTTTCACCTCGTCGGGCAAGAATCGCTTGTCGCTTACGAGTGTGCGGAAATCGGAGACATCGCCGCCCGGTGTGGCTCCAAGCAGGTTCGCCATGAAATGCGCGTGCGATTTAAAGCCGAAAAAGACGGCAGAGCGCGAATGCCTGCGCGATTTGTTCGGGCGAGGTATGGCGCCTGTTCGCTTCGAGCACATGCTCGTTGAGGCTTTGCACGCCCATTTGGATTTTGGTACAGCCGAGGGCGCGCATAAGGGCGAGCGACTTGCAATTGATGGAGTCGGGGCGCGTCTCGATGACGAGGCCCACGTTGCGGTGTGCGGCGTTTACGTTGTGCCTGTGCTCGCGGAAAACGTCGTCGAGCGTGGCGTTTTGCATGGTCGATACATGTTGCCAAGCGTGATTTTCGCCGTAGAGTTCACGAATCGCCTGGGCGTGCGATTCTTTGCCCTCGTATACGCGTTGTTGAGCTTTTTGCGCATGCTCGAGCAAGCGTTTCGGGGTTATGCGAAATGCCCGCTTCGTCGTAGAACGCGCGACGCTCGGCTTCGTTTTGTGGGCGGTCGAGCGTCGCTACGCATCGGCCGCCCGTATCGGCGGCTGCGCTGTCGTCGTTGCCATTGTCGCTTCTGCCGTTGCGGTCGTGAGCTGAGCCGTGTTCCTCAGCATCGTTGAGCGCACGGAACAGTTCGCGCACGAACCAGATGCGGTAGCTTTCGGGATAATCGTTCCATGTGCCGCCCAACACGATGAGCTCGATTTTGTCAGTCACATGCCCCATGCTCTCTGAGCGCGCGAAGGCGCGATGACACCTGGAAGGTAGGGGTCGAAGCAGTTGCGTTCTGCACGCTGGCATGCGGGTTCGTTATTGTAAATAGCTTTTCGGCATGCGCACGTCGTTGGGACAATAGACGCATGTGCCCGGAGCAGAGCCATGGCTTGGTTATAACGGTAATGGTGGCGACGCCCGATGCGGTGCGGCGGGGTTTCATGCGCAATGTTTGAAGCAGGGAGTGCGTCTTCGCTGGGCGAAATATTCACGAGCGCCCAGCGTTGCGAGTCGCTCCGCGCACCTTCAGAAAAAACGGCAGGGCGCGTCGTTTTGAGATGTGCGATTTATTATCGTGAATTCCTGGTTGTGGGCCCGTACGATATCTTCGAGCTCGTTTGCTGCGAGCGCGCGCTCAAGCTCACGAATGCGAGAGCGAGTATGTCCAAAATGAAATCTTCCATACGCGAATTGTAACGGAAGGCGTGATGCGATTCCGATTCACGTCGATGTCGTTTTCGAAAAGCCGCGATTTGCGCAGGTTTCAAATTGCCGCTCGGAGCTCATAAATGCTCAAGACTTGGAACTGAGATTCGCGTCTAACTTTTCGCTCGCCTTGCGCTGGTGGCTCAAAACCTGCGAAAATCGAGCATTTTGTTGCATCGAGCGGTTCCGATAGATGGGCGGCTACTCCCCTCGACCCATGTCCAGCTTAACGGGTCGATTGGGGTGCGCCAGTCGCATGGGTCGGGCGCGGCAAATGTTCGTGTGCCGGCGATGATGAAGTCGATACCTTGGCGGAAGCGCTCGAGCTCGGTGTCGTTTGCGGAGATGCGCGACCAATCGCCGCCCGCATATTGGAATCGTCGCCCTGTTCCTCGAGTTCGAGTTGGCGTTTCGCTGCGACATCGATGAAGCCGGTAAGGAACGAGCGCAGTACGCCATACATGACCTCATACACTTGAGCGGCATGCCTTGATCGGCATGCAGGTAATAGACGCTCGTTGATGCTGTTGCGGCGGTTGAGCTGCGTTTGAAGCTGCATAATGCGAATGTTAGGGTGGCGAAGGTTTACCGTGAGAATCGATTCGCAAGTGCGATGCAATGTGTCTTCCCAGAACTCTCCCGGAACAGGGGGCATTGTCGTATTCGTCCATCATTTTCTGAATCACAAAAAGAGAAGTTGTTGCTTGGATGGAACGTAGGTGTAGATGCTCATGGTTCCCATGCCAAGATTATCGGCCAAGGCACGCATAGAAAACTTTCCGTAGCCGTGCTCGTCAATCATGCGAAATGCCGCATCGACCACCTGCCCTTGCGAAAGTGATCGTTCCATGCCGGGTTTTGATTTGCTCGTACAATTCTTGGCTTGTTCGCTGGTGGTTTTCTCGGCCATAGACGCTCTTTGGATGGTGTAGAGGTCTTTGCTTCGCTCGCTTTTGATGGCGGGCTTCATTTTGATTGAATTCTAACGCGTTGTTATACGGCCAAGGAGCGATTGTCCTCATTCTTCCCATAAGTTGCGTTAATGCATTGTGCGCTCATCGAATCATTCGAAACGTCTTCAAACAGTAGTCTTGAAATACCCGTACAGCGTACTAAGATACGTCTTGTCGTAAAGCCAGTACTATGTACGGCCTTGTATTGAGAATTCGTCAAGGCCGTCGGCGCGCGCTTTGCATGCGAAGGAAAGAGGTGTCGTTGCCAGAATGGAGCCGGGCGTGCCGGATTGATCAAGGGAGGAACATTGGCAGAAGGGACCGAAGGGCTTTCCGCCGCGGCTTTAGCGCGCGGCAGGCTTGAGCCTGATTGGCGCTGCGGCTGCTGGTGGGGCGTTGAGCCTTTGCTGGTTGCTCGAGCGACAATGCCCAGGGCGGCGTGGCCGTTGAGAACAAGGGCGGTTGCGGCGATTTTAACGGAGAGCTTGTATACCGATGCGTTCCGGTGAAAACCCGCAACGTGCCTGTGATCGATGTCGAGAGCGGCATCGTGCGTCAGGGCAACGTCGCATTCGAGATGCGCAATATCGCGGAAAACGAAATTGTGCGTACCGAGAAACCGACGTATTGGTATGCGGCTTGTGGTCTTACGGGATCGATTTGCTGCGCTAGCGGCGAGCGATGATGGCGAGACGCGTGCTTTGCATTGAAAAGATGTCGAAGGCCGCGGCATGTTCGAGGGGGCATGGGCGTCGTTGGCGGCAGCGTGGATGGAAGCGGCTGGCAATGAGATTGACAAGGCCGAGATGATGGACCGCATGCGCCATGCTGCCTATTATCGCGTTCCCCATTGACCCCATTAAACTGTGGGCGGACCGTTCGGGCAGGCTGCCGATTGGCTGCAGGGATAGTTCGATGAGGGCGAAGCGGGCATCGTCGAGTTCTTACAAAGCCAATAATCCGAACGCGCATAATTTCGATGTTCTCAGACGGAGATTGAATCTCAAGTGCGACCAATGGAGCGAAACGACGACGAAAAATGCCGGTGGCGCTGGTATTTATATTGTTGCTGACCTGGCAAATACGCTTGGCAAGCGCGAGAATGCCGATTTGCGCTACAACACGGCGGCTGTGCAGCTCGAACGAAACGATGAGGTCGCGTGACGGGCGCGCCATTTTGCAAAGATGCAGATGCGGCTACTTCCGCGTGAACGCTTCGAAGGGCGTTGTGCTGCTACGGCTGAACCCTGCCATGCTCAAGGCGTGGTGCCGCGCCGAAGACATTGCCGCATGCGCGAGCTGGTGCCCCAATGAGGGCACGACGGGCGATGGCCAGCTGATGGGATTGGCTGGCGTCAGATGGATCCGCTGCCCGCGGCCATTATGAATTTGACTTCGGCAGCCCAGAGCCTGTTCTATGCGAGCACCCGTATTACGGCGCTTGTCTCGCAGGGCATTATGACAACGAGCAGGGCCGTCGATTCTGCAGCGAGGGCCTGCTGTTCCAGGCGCGATCCAACGCTGGCTACGGCCCAGGCTCACTACGGCACGAAAACCTTTCCGCGTGGCCTCCATCACGCAGCTCGGCAAAAAAACGCTGATGCCATTCTGGAGAGAAACTGCAGCCTTATATCGAAAGGATTGGGCGCATGAGGCATCGAGCCTTGACGAGCTGGCTAAATGGATGGACGCCTGCAGATACGCTGAAGGCTGGAAGTTGCGCAGTTCAATACGTTTGTCGACAACAAGAAAGATGAGATGTTCAACCGTCCCATGGCGAAAGCCACCAAGGTCAAAGCCGCGAGAAGTATTACGCGATTAAGCACCAGTCGTCCATCTTGGCGACCGTGTCGGGCTTGGTCGTGGATCACTACTGCCGCGCTCGATTATGACAACGAGCCTATTGAGGGCTTGTATGCTGCGGGCGGTGCGTCGGGCGGGGCTTTTTTTCGGGTAACTATCCGCGCCATATTTTCGGCCCGTCGGTTGGCCGTTGCGTGACCTTTGGTTACGTTTCGGGCCAGACCGCTGCGCAGGGGTGAACTAAAATGACTGAAGAAATGAAGGAGTCCGCCCAGGCTGAAACGGTGAAGGCGGAAAAGGTTGGCAAAAAACGTTGGCCGGTCGTTGTGAGCGTTATTGTTTGCCGTGCTTGTGGTTGCTGGCATTGGCGGTTTCGCGTGGCACAATACGCCGAGCTTCTGCGGCACGGTTTGCCACAGTTCCATGAGCGAGCATGTTGATAGTACTATGGCGCCGACGATACGAATGGAGCGGGCCTTGCCCATTGGCATGGCGTGAATGCGGCACAATGACGTGCCTTGACTGTCATAAAGCCGACATTAACACGCAGGTTGCTGAGCTTGAAGTCAGCTGTCGGGCGATACCGACAATCTGGGCTTGGCCGATCGCTATTATGTCGACAACGATACGTGTCTGTCGTGTCACGGTGATAGCTATGAAGCGCTTGCTGAGCAGACCGCCGATTTGGAACCGTACAATCCGCACGATTCCCCTCGATGGCCAGCTGAATTGCAATGAATGCCATAAAGCGCCATGCCCAGCAGGTTGATACTCGGCCAGTGCCACCCTAATGGCGGCCAGACGATGCGCGGAACGAATTAGGCGCGGATAGACCCCGTCGTTCCTCCGCTGCTCCAACGCTGGCGGCAAAAGATGCGTAGCGTGTTTTCGTCGCTTTTTGTAAGCAAGGTCCAGCAATAACATCTTAGGCGCTAGCGTACGTTCTTTTTTTCATGGAGGCCTCGCTTTATGCGGGGCCTTTTGTATGAAGCCGTTTTTCGCAGATGTTTGCGCCGCTTGAGCCGTTATGGAGCGTGGGGCGTGCGCCGCAACGGGCACAATCGCTGAAGAAGCTTTGCGGCCAGGGGGGCCGTTTATCGTTTGCGGCTGAGCCGCGGTTGAAAGGAAATTCTTCATGGATACCGCTGCAGAATCGCTGCGTTTGCACGAGCAGTGGCAGGGCAAGCTCAACACCGTTCCGAAGATGGACATCAAAACGCGCGAAGGCGCTGGCGTATACGCCGGGCGTTGCCGAGCTGTGCCGCAAAATGCCGATAACCCGCCGATGCTTATAAATACACCATGAAGGCGAACACCGTTGCTGTGGTTTCCGATGGTTCGGCCGTGCTTGGCCTGGCAACATTGGTCCTTTGGGCCGCGGCTGCCCGTTATGGAAGCGCGCGCGCTGTCTGGCTGGGCGTTTGGTGGCGTGAATGCTGTGCCTTGTGCCTCGGACACATTGCGGACGTCGGACGAAATCGTCGAAACCGTAAAGCGTTGGCCCCGAGCTTTGGCGGCATCAACCTGAAGATTCCGCGCCTCGCTGCTTCGAAATCGAGCGCCGCTTGATTGATGAGCTTCGATATCCCGTATTCCATGACGATCAGCATGGCACGGCTATCGTCGTGCTTTCCGGCGTAATTAATGCGCCAAAAGTCTGACGGGCAAGAAGAAGGAAGCATGCCGCGTCGTCGTTAACGGTGCTGGCTCTGCTGGCATCGCTATTGCGAAGCTTCTGCTCGATTACGGCTTCGCGAATCTACCAGTGATAGGTGCGGCATTATTTCCTCGACGAGCGAAGGAATCAATGACGCGCAGCGTGCGATGCTTGCTACGACAAAATCTTAATGACGAAAAAGGGCGGCCTTGCCGACGCCATGCGAGGCGCCGACATTTTTCGTGGGAGTTTCCGCTCCGGGCATTGTGAGCGCCGAAATGGTTCAGTCGATGAACGGGGACGCGATTCTGTTCGCGATGGCCAATCCCACGCCCGAGATTTTTGACCCCGCTGCTGGTGCCCGCGTGGTGGGCACGGGTCGTTCCGATTCCCGAACCAGATTAACAACGTGGTTGCGTTTCCTGGCATTTTCAAAGGGTGCTTCGAGGCCGCGCGCGCGACGCGCATTACCAAAGAAATGAAGCTGTTGCCGCCGCCTCTCCGCGCTCGCCGCGCCGTGTCCGACGAGGAACTTTGCGAAGACTTCATCATGCCCGAGCCGTTTGACCCGCGTGCGGTCGAGGGTCGTGGCTGCCGCCGTAGCTAACGCTGTCGAGTAGGCTGGAGCTAAGCTTTTTGGCGGGCGAGGGCGCTTCGTGCACGCGGAAGCGCGATTCTCGCATTGCTCGTAAGATATTGTTTGAAGCGGCGCTTTGCGAGAAGCGCCGCTTTTTGTTTGGCAAAGAACACGGAGCGTGAGCCTCGTTATTTCAGAGGAACCGCATTGGATGCAACGACAATCGATTTTCTGCGACAGGTGACAACGACTTCTATGCGCGCTGCGCACCCTGTTTTCTGCATCGCGCAACGCCCCGTGGGTTGGTTGGCGCTCGTGTTTGGAAGCGGTGCAAGACTGTGGCGCGGTGCGTTTATGCGACGGCCCGACGTGCATTTATATGACCGCGCAACCGCACAGCCTGGGGCAATCCGAAAGGGTGCTTCCGTTCGCGTATCACCGATGTAGCGTGCGGCAATATGCGTTTCGCCGCGTTTCTTCGCGAAGAACTGCGGTCGCCATTATCGACTACTGCTGTCGATGACTGCGCGGGACTTGTTCCGCATCTGCCCGAAGACGAGGGTTTACTTGTTTCCAAAATCTTGACATCATTGACGAGCTTTGCGGTCGGCGTTGGTTTGGCGCACGCAATCGATGCTGAATCTTGCGATTTGGTCGGATGCTTCTGGCTCCTTCCATCACGTTCCTTCGTTCGAGCTTCGCGTGTGGCCTGCGATGCGCTTCTTCAGAAGGCGGCATCGGGTGGTGTTGTATGCGCGTCGTTTTGGCAATTCATGGGCGACGAGAAGTTTGTGAAAAAAGGCTGAAGCGTGGAATTCAAAGGCGAAGAGCGAGCTCGCTTCTGCTGGACTGATGCGTCTCAGCTTGAAGCAGGCGATTACTTCCTTGGGTGGCAAATGAACCTGGTCTGTGGCGCTATTGCCATGATTTCGAAGAGCTTGAAATCGATGCGCCTTGTTGCCGCTGCGTGTGAAGGGGGCAAGGCGCAGAAGCTGCGCGTTTTTCCGCCGATGGAGAGCGGCGCGATGAATCGCTATGTGGTGCTGCAAAAACGCTAGGGACACGAGCTGTCGAATTCCTTTGTGAGGTTTCTTGCATATCGGTTTGTCTGTGCTTCGGGGGCAAGCGAACGCGTGGGCGCGACAGCCGCATATGAAAAAAAATGGCCCATTGCGGGCCATTTTCTTTGAGGTTGAACTCGTGTTGTTCGAGCTTTGCTGCGGTGCCGTCGTTATTGGTCTTTGTGCGAGCACAAAAGCAAGATGCCGCCAATAAGGTTCACGAACAGGAGCGTACACACGCCAAACGCGGTGGTGTTGCGCTTCTTGCCCTTGTAAATTCCCCAGCTGATGATCGTCATGGAAGCATCCATGCGAGAGGGATGATCAAAAGGGCGCAGGTGATGGTCGAAACAAGGCACAGGATGAAATTGATTAGTCGCAATGTGCGATCGGAATCGGACATGGGGTAAATCGCGCCATCGTATGCGCCTTGGTATGCAGGCCATACGGTGCTTGGTATGCATTCTGGTAGGGTTTTGTTGGTGAGGGACCGGGCTGGGTGTAGTAACCCTGCTGCGTATTGGCATTGGGGGCAGCATAGCCGTTTTGGCGCCGCGGCTTGGCTGCGCGGGCGGCCTCGTAAGGCGCATAGCCCGATTGCGTTTGCGCGGGAGCCTGGGGCGCGCTCGACTGTGCCGTGTTGGTGCCGACGGCACGACGGCTCTGGGGCATTGAAGGGCGATGGGGAGCGGGGGGGAACGGGGGCGGCGGGTTTACCTCGAAAACCAACGGCGCGCCGCAGGATTCGCAGAATTTCGCGCCTTCGACAGATTCTTTTCCGCAATTCGGGCAGTTCATGATGATGGCTTCCTTTTCAGGGAGTGGGCATTTCAGCGGGAATCAACAAGGCCGATTTGGCGATTGCTGCCGCTTTGTTGACTGATGCTGAGATTGTATCGTACTGGGACCTGAGATGGGCGGCATGCGGCTGTCTTTGCCGAAATGCGAAGCGCTTGTCAGTTTCGCGTGGGGCTCCCCTGTGCGCGGCCATGCACGGCAATAGGTGGGCGGGTACCGGCGCTTTGGCCTGGGGGCGCTTGAGGTGCTGCGGCGCCATGCCACCGTTCTTCTTGCGCTAAGATGGCGACGTATATTCTTCGTGTGCGGTGCTCATCGGTGCTGCGGTGACGCATGAGCCGAATTACGTTCCCTTTATTCCACGAAAGGCTGGCAATCGGTGGATATTCTCGTGAGTGCGTGTTTGCTTGGACATTTGTGCCGCTACGATGGTGGGTCGAAGCGCTGTGAAGCGGTATGCAGTCTTGCCGATGTTGGTCACACCTGATTCCTTTGTGCCCCGGAAGTCGAGGGCGGCTTGACGGTGCCTCATGCGCCGTGCGAGCTGCGCAAAACGCCTGATGGCGTGCGTGCGATTTATTGATGGATTGATTGCACGGCGCAGTATGAGGCGGGCGCGCGCATCGCTGTCGAAAAGGCCCAATCGAGCGGAGCTCGCGTCGCGATTTAAATCGAAAAGTCCTCGTGCGGATGCGGAATGGTGTTTGACGGCACCTTTTCCGGAACGCTTCGTGAGGGGTGGGGCATTGCCGCCGATGCGTTACGTGACGTAGGAGTACGCGTAATAGATGAGAAACTATGTGGCAAATCTTGAAGAATGAAATGCCTTCGCGATGTAGACGCATTAATAGCCGAGTTTGCAGGAAGGCATCGGCTCGGTAAGCGAGCGCGATGCGTTTGCCTGGGGCAATGAAGAGGCGGGCGTAATGGTTGAAGATAGGCAAATCAAAAACAACAACGAATCTAACCAGGCACCAGACGAGCCCCGCGAGTGCGTGGACACTCCTGCAAAGAAAAAGCCGCCGTGGTAGTTGGCTGCCTTATTGTCGTGGTGCTCGTTGCCGCGATTATTTTCGTGCTTATGCCCCGTGATGCTGAAAAAAAGAGTCTGATTCGTCGATGGCCGATGCTGCGCAGGCTATTCGAAAACGAACAGCCCACTGCCGAGCAGCAGGCAGCGGCAGAAAAGGGAACGCTTGGCATGCGCATCTTCTGCCGAGGGATATGATGCCGAGACGGCATCGCCTGCCATTGCTCATATCTCTGGCACGAGCGACGCTGGCGAAGCCGTGGGATTTCTGCACCGCACTCACATTGAACGCATCGACGCGCGTAAATTGACCCGGGTGCCTATGAGGTTGAAATCATCGCCCCATCAACGCCGACGGATCTATGTTCGAGGCTCCGGAACCGTTCAAGGCTGTCGAAAGCGTCGGGCATCGCCGAGGTTGCGAAAAAGATGGCGTTCGTGCTGCTCGCGACGCGGCTGATGCGCGTCGGATGCCGCGAGCAAAGTTGCTCAAGGTGATGGATATGAATGACGGCACGATTGCCGAAAATGCTGCCGAGGTCGCTGCGAAGAATGCTGCCGTTGCATCGTAGTCATTCTGATTTCACAACGCTGGAAGAACGGGTGCCCGGAATGTGCGGAAACGTGCTTTCGGGCGCTTTTTTGTTCCGGGCTTTTCTCAATGTAAAGCGCTGGGCGCCCTACGGTGTCCAGCCTTTACATTATGGGCGTGTTGTAGCCTTTTTATATAGGCAGGTCGTGGGCTACTTCACGGTGAGCACGGGCATTTCTGCGCTGTGGAGCACGCCGTAGCTTACCGAGCCGAGCATGCCGCGCAATGCGCCCAATCCGCGGCGCCCCCATAACAATAAGGTCGGCACCGTGCGTCGCGGCATATTTCGCAATTGCTTCCGCAGGCGAGGTATCGGCGACGGCTTCAACGGTAATACGCCTCGTCGTGGATGCTGTCGCCAGGCTGTCGAGCACTTCCTTCTTCACACGATCGAGGGCGGCATGTACCACGTCTTTGTAATGTCTCGTAATCGAGCAAGCCCCACGGTACTCCATCGATGGTGTTGCCTTTCGGCATTGTCCATTGTGCCGACCATGCCTGAAGGTACGACGCAACAGCATGAGCTTGGCGTCGGGGTCGTCGCCGATAAGGTCGCATGCCATCGAAAAGGCGTGTTTCGCTTGGTCGGAACCGTCGTAGGGGGACAACGATCGTTTTGAATTCGTGCTTGTTCGACATTGCGCACCTCCACATTCTGTGGCCATGGGGCTTCGAGCCCCCAACTGAGGAAAAGTATACTCTACTTCATATAAATCTGCTGTTCAGACGCCTTTTTGGCTCAATTTGGCGGACAGATTCATGCGTTTGTGGTGCGTGGTGCGAGAAAGATGCGTTTGGTTTGTCAAAACGGTGGAGGGTCCTACAGAACGCGCTGCGAACGCCCTCGACGATGATGCGGCGGTTTCGTCGTTAAGCTCGAAGCTGAGCGCCACGAGCTTCGTCAATCGTTAACATACCGGGGTTGTTTCCCTTATGAGATACTCTTTTTCTGATAGGAGAAGCGCCTTGGCACATTCGATGGGTAAGCCCCGCCGCTTCGCGGGCTTGCTGCATCCAGCTTTTCATGCCCATCTCCATTCGTGTTTCAAAGCATAAGTAGTTACCAGTTTAACTGGTAATCCTTCCATGTCAATTATGCCCATTATTCAACCTGTTAGACTTTTTATTCGCAGTTGAAAAAGGGGAGTCTATGGAGAATTTCATTGACGAAATATTCAGGCATTTCGCGCGCACAAGGGCTTTTCGCAAGAAGGGCTGGGCAATATTCTTGAGTTTCCCAGACGTCGATATCTGCGTGGGGAAGACGGCAAGAGCCTTCCCGAAAAGTAAATGCCAGCGAGTTTTCGAGGCCTTCCCCGAGCTTTCCCACGACGACATTTTCAGTGAAGAATGCGGATATGCCTGCAAAACGCTCAAACGAGCAAGGGGTCTCGATGTGGTTCAAGTCCCGTTTTATGGGGCGATTGCCGCAGGAACGCCGATTGAGATGATTGACGTTGATGAAACCATGCCAATTCCGGGGCACATTTACAATGCCTATCCAGATTCTTTTTGCTGCGCGTATCGGGCGAGTCGATGAATCGCTGTATTCGAATGGATGCATTGCGCTTATCGACCCCGATGCGGAATGGGTTATGGGAAAATATACGCTGTGCGCGTTGGCGGAACTGATGCGACCGTCAAAATCGTGAACTTCTATAAGAGTTCCGTGGAACTCGTTCCCAGCTCTTATGACCCACGTTTCAAAAAGAAGAAATATTCGGCTGCCGAGGACGGCGACGATTCCGTGCGCATTCTCGGCCGCGTCGTGTGGTTCTTTGCTCCTTTCAATTTCGGTAAATAGGAGCCTTTTTCGCTGTGGAAAGCGCGTGAGCGGGCGTTTTACGTGATAGTATTCTCATTTGGCAACTTATACGCAAATCATGCGGTCGCTATGCGGCATATCAATCGATTGGATGAACCATGCGAGACAGGCTCGAGAAGATCATCGCTGGCTACGAGGAGCTCCAGAACAAGCTTTCCGACCCGGCGATTCTGAACAACCACGCTGAATATACCAAGCTCACCAAAGGAATACTCCAACCAGGGCCCGCTTGTGGCCAAGGCTCGTGAATACCTTCAGGCGTGCGACGACATCGACGATGCAAAGGAAATGCTTGACGATCCCGACATGCGCGAGCTCGCCCAGGAAACTATCGCTTCCGCCGAAGCGCAGCTTTCCTTCGCTTGAAGAGGAAATCAAGTACATGCTCATCCCGAGCGACCCCGCCGATGAGAAAGACATCATCGTCGAGATTCGCGTTGCTGCCGGTGGCGACGAGGCCGCCATTTTCGCAGGCGATTTGTACAAGATGTACCTGCGCTTCTGCGATTCGCAGCGTTGGAAGACCGAAACTATGGATGTGAGCCCCTCCGATGCTGGCGGCTATAGGAAATTCAGTTCAAGGTGAAGGGCGACAAGGTTTATTCCGTCATGAAATTCGAGAGCGGCGTGCACCGCGTGCAGCGCGTGCCGAAGACGGAAAGCCAGGGCCGCATCACACGTCGACGGCGACTGTTGCCGTGCTTCCCGAGGCCGACGAGGTTGAGGTCGACATCAATGAGAATGACCTGCGCATCGACGTGTTCCGCGCCGGCGGCCCGGCGGACAGTGCGTCAACACGACCGACTCCGCCGTGCGCATCACGCACCTGCCGACCGGCCTTGTCGTGCAGTCTCAGGACCAGAAGTCGCAGCTGCAAAACAAGATTGCCGCAATGGCCGTTCTTCGCGCGCGCCTCTACGAGAAGATTCTTGCCGAGCAGCAGGCGGGCCATACGTCAACGGCACAACGTTCTAGGCGTGCCTTCGTATTTTTGTTGCTGAGCGCGGCGCCTTTTCCGCGAAGAGAGAGAGAAGAAATGTCCGACGAGGTGTGGACCATTCAGGCGGCGCTCGATTGGTGCCGCAGCTACCTTCAGCGCAAGGGCGACGAAAACCCACGCCTTTCGGCTGAGTGGCTCTTGTGCGAGGCGTGCCATATGCGTCGCGTCGAGCTATATGTTAACTTCGAGCGCCCCCTTTCGCCTGATGAGCGCGCTACGTTGCGCGATTGGGTAGCGCGTAGGGGCGCGGGCGAGAAACGCTTCAGTACATCACAGGCGAGGTGGCCTTCCGACATATTGCCGTGAAAGTGCGCGAAGGCGTGCTCATTCCTCGTCCCGAAACGGAAGTGCTCGTGAGCGAGGCGTTGGCTCTTTGCCCGCCCCCCGAACGTCGCCGTGCTTTGGATTCAACCCTCACGGTGGATGAATTTGAGGAGCTGCAGGCGGAAGCCGCAGCGAAAGCGGATCTTGGAAGCGTCGGTGTGGTCGATGGAGCGCTGCCGGGCCAAGATGGGGCTAGGGGTGTTGGAGACGAGGTCGAGCGTGTCGCAGATGCCACAATCGAGGCTTCTCACGAAGAGGCCGATAGCTCGTGCGACGACGTGCTGTATGTCGCCGACATATGCACGGGCTCGGGCTGCATTGCGTGCTCTATCGCTTTCGAAAACCCGAAAACGCGCGTGCTGGCCTGCGATATTGCTCCCGAGGCAATCGCTCTTGCGAAAGAGAACGTGGCAGCTTTGAACCTGGAAAAGCACGTTGCCGTGCTTAAGGGCGATTTGGGCGCGCCTGTGGGGGATCGTTTATGGGCAAGCTTTCTCTCGTTGTGAGCAACCCGCCCTATATTCCTACACAGGTGCTCGACGACATGCCGATCGAGGTCAACCGAGCATGAACCCGAACTCGCGCTCGACGGCGGATGCGATGGCCTTGATTTGTATAGGCCCTTGGCGACGTGGGCGATTCGTGCCCTTGCGGCTGGCGGCGGCTTTGCCGTGGAGCTTCATGAGACCTGCCTTGATGCGGCAGCGACTTTTGCCGAGAGTTGTGGCTTTACCGACGTTCGCATTGTCGGCGACTTGGCTGGACGGCCCCGTGTGCCTTACAGCGCGCAAGCCAAATGTTGTGGCCTAAGGCGGAACGCGCCTATCGGTTTTCGGGATTGTAAGACCGTGTTCAAACGAACGTTGTTTCGTGGAGCAAATGCCTCACGGGTAGAAGCACCGATGAAAAAGCACTATAAAAAGTAAACGCCCAGGCGCTTGTTGCACCTGGGCGTTTCGTAAAGGGGGGGTCTTTGCAGCGAAGCGATAGCGCTTCTCGCGGGCAAGGCTTCTTGGCGGTTCGTCTGGCGCCGGTCCTGGCGCCTTTCAACTGCTTGGCGAAGTGTTTTTTCGCCGCTACTCGCTTACCTTGACGCCGTTCTTTTCGAGAACATGCACGCTTTCTTGGCGTTTCGGGTTGCGTATCTTCAGCACGCCGAAGATAAGCGCGACCAGGCCAATTGCTGCGCACGCCATATAGGCGGCGCTTGTTCCTGCTGCCGTTGCGGCTTCGGTTGCCATGCCTTGTCCCAGAGAGCTCGCGGTGACGCTCGTCATAAGGGTCACGACAAGCGCCGTGCCCAAACCGCCGGCAACTTGGCGGCCGGTGTTGGCGATTGCGTTGCCATGGGCGATTTTGTCATTGGGAAGCGCATTGATGCCCCATGTGTTTACGGGCATGTTCGCGAGAGATTGCCCCACGGCTTGAGCCGCGCAAAGCACGGCTACGAGCACGATGGATGAGTTCGCGTTCATGCGAGACAGGGCGAAGAGCGCTGCGGTCATAAGCACGAGGCCTCCCACGGAAATCGTGCGCGGGCCGAACTTGTCGAATACGATACCCGAGATAGGGGCTGATGAGAATGCCGGCTGCAGCCGCGGGCAGCATGACAATGCCCGTTTCGAGCGCCGATGCGCCCATGGCCGTTTGGAGCAGAATGGGGAGCAGGGTGTTGGTGACGAGGCACGCCGCGTTGATGAGCGTCACCACGATGGCGGCAACGGCGAAGTCGCTCGATTTCAGGCAGCGCAAATCGAGCAGCGGCTCCTCGAGCGTAAGCTGGCGTTTGACGAATGCGATAAGGCATACGATGCCCGCAATAATAGTGCCGAGCACTGCGATGCTCGTCCAGCCAAGTGTCGAGGCGCTCGAGAATCCGTAGAGCAGGCCACCGAATGCGATGGTGGAAAGCGCGATTGATGCGACATCGAGTTTGGGGCGCTTTGCTTCGCCGACGTTTTCGAGCAAAAAATACGCCGCAGAGCAGCACGGCAAGGGCGAGCGGCACGATGCAACCGAGCGTTACGCGCCAGCCGTAGGCGTCGATGATCGCGCCGCCAAGCACGGGGCCAACGGCGGGGCCGGCCGACATCACGATGCCCGCAACGCCCATGGCGGTGCCGCGTTTTTCAACAGGGGAAGACGAGCATCAGGACGACGGAAACAAGCGGCAAAAAGCACGCCCGAGGCGGCCGCTTGCAGCACGCGACCGCAAATGAGCAGGAAAAACGTCGGCGCTGCTGCACAAAGCGCGGTTCCTGCGGCGAATGCTGCCGTGGCGGCGAAGAAGAGCACGCGGGTCGAGAACCTGTCAATCAGAAATGCTGAAACAGGCACCATGATGCCGCTCACGAGCGGATAAATCGACATGATCCATTGTGCCGTCGAGGCATCGATGCCGAAGTCGGTCATGATTGCGGGTAGCGCGGGCGACATGACGGTTTGATTCAGCAGCGCTAAAAACGCGCCGAACACCACGACTCCCACGATACGGATTTGTCGTGCGGTTGTTTTCCGGAAGCTTGATTGGATGTCAAAAGATCTCCTTCGTTTGGGATTTGAGCGCAAAGGACATATCGCTCTGTGAAGCGATGAAAAGAAGCGCGATGCGACAACCGCGTTATGCGGAAACGGCGCATCTATGGGATTTGGGGATGGCCTCAGATCAGCATTGAGGAAAGCGATGGTGCCGCGGGGGGCGTGCGTAGGCGCTCCTTCTTCGGCGAGGAAGGATTCGATGCGGCGCACGTGCCGATATATGTTGGCATAATCTTGAAACATTGCGACGGGCAACCTTAGCAAAATGCTGTGGCGCGGCGCAAGCGAACGCGATCGATGTTCACGAATCGTCAATTTGCCGCCCGCGAGATGCTCTGTGCTCGCTTGCCGAAGGTTTCGCGATTCGAAACGAAGCGTGGGTATAATCGACGAATCTCTTATAACGAAATGCGCACCCGCGCAGTGCGGGCGTGGTCGCGGTGAAAGGCGAATCGCAATGAAGATTCTGGTGACCGATAAAATCGTCGACGAGGGCATCGACATTTTGAAAGGGAAGGGCTACGAAGTCGATGAGCGCTTCGGTCTGTCCCCGAACGAGCTGCTCGAGTGCGTCGGGGCCTATGATGCCCTTATCGTTCGCTCCGCCACCCAGGTCACGCGTGAGGTGATCGAGGCGGCAACGAATTGCAAGATTATCGGCCGTGCTGGCGTGACGTGCGACAACATCGATGTCGATGCCGCAAGCGAGCATGGCATTCCGTATGCAACGTTCCTACGAGCAATATCGTTTCAGCAGCCGAGCATACTATGGCGCTCATGCTTTCGGCGGCTCGCGAAATTCCCGCCGCCGATGCTGCGATGCATGCGGGCAAATTCAGCCGCGATCGCTTCATGGGCCACGAACTCTATGAAAAAACGCTTGCCATTTTGGTCTTGGGCGCATTGGCGGCCTCGTTGCCGAGCGCGCCCACGCGTTCGGCATGCGCGTTGTGGGCTTCGACCCGTATTGCTCGGCGGCTCGCGCAAGCCAGCTCGGCGTCGCGCTGTTTGATTCCATGGACGAAGTGCTTCCCATCGCCGATTTCATCACGGTGCACGTTCCCCGTACCGACGGCACGTACCATATGTTTGCAGCTGAACAGTTTGCCCAGATGAAAGATGGCGTTGTCATCGTGAACACGGCACGAGGCGGTGTCATTGACGAAAAGGCCCTTTCCGATTTCATGGCGGCCGGTCGCGTTTTGCGTGCGGCATCGATATGCTCGAGGCCGAACCTTCCGCGGAAACGCCGCTCGCCGAGTTCGACCGCGCGGTGCTCACTCCCCATTTGGGGGCCAATACGCTTGAAGCGCAAATGCGCGCCGGCGTGAATATCGCACGTTACGTCGCCAACGGCCTTGAGGGGCCTCGTGGTGCCGACGGTTTGTGAACATGGTTTCCAAGGAGGTCGACGAGGCCGCTGCCGCCTATATTCCTGCATGTCAGATGTGCGGAAGCGTGCTCACACAGCTCGCGCGCGAAGTTCCCAAGGCGCTTTCTATTGTCGCCTCGGGTTCATGCGCGGGCGATATGCAGGTGCTTTCAGCGGCGACGCTTTCGGGCATGCTGTCGCGTGAGGGCCAGGCGAGCGTGTCAACCGAAAACGCCGATGCTTCGGCGCGTCGCGGCATTAAAATGGAGGCCCAGCAGGCGAGCGATTCGCGTGGCTATGATTCCATTGTGAGCATGGAGGCCGATGGCTTGGAGATTTCCGCAACCGTGCCAGGCGTGCATCGAGAGGTCCATGTTGTTTCGATTTTGGGCTATCGACTCGATGTGGTGCCAGGCGACCATGCTCTGATTTTTACGTATGCCGACAGGCCTGGTCTGGGTAGGCCGCATGGGCACCATTTTTGGGCGAAGAGGGCATCAATATCTCGACTATGGCTATTGGCAAGCGGCCGATTGCTGCGAGGTACTTGTGTTCCTCAACGTTGAAAGCGAGCCTTCGTCTGAGGTTATTGAGCGAGTCGCGCAGGCGATTGATGCGACGAATTCCTGGGCGATTCGTTTGTAAGCCCGCCATGGTTTTGTTTGCGCCCTGGGTGCCGTCGGCATCTCAGGGGCGCAATCGCTTTTGTTCGCCGTGCATTTCGGCGGGGTAGTAATGGGTGCCCTGCATTATCGAATTATGTGCATCTTTCTCCTGCGGCGAGTACTGCTCTTTCGCGTGATAGAATACCAAGCTGGTATATTCGCGATGTTCGATGTTGTCGACGCGCTTATCACACGTAGAGAAAACGAAGCGGAAAAGGACACTCTCTATGTCGTTTATGGACTTCTTCAGCAAGTTTACCGGCGGTTTCGGCGGTGCTTCTTCGGTCGATTTAGCAATCGATCTGGGCACCGCGAACACGCTTGTTGCTATAACCGGCGAGGGCGTTGTGCTTAACGAGCCCAGCGTTGTCGCCATTGAGCGCAGCACGCATCGCGTGCTCGCAGTGGGTCATGAAGCCAAGCAGATGATTAATCACACGCCTGACGCCGTTTTCGGCGGAGCATCCGTTGCGCGATGGCGTTATCGCCGATTACGACGTGACCGAGGCTATGCTTTCGGCCTTTATCAACAAGGCCATTGAGCGTCGCTATCCGTGGCAGGCGAAGCCCCGCATTGTTATTTGCATTCCGTGCGGCGCCACTTCGGTTGAAAAGCGCGCCGTGTTCGAAGCCGCTATTCAGTCGGGCGCTCGCCAGGCGTACCTCATCGAGGAACCCATGGCCGCCGCCATGGGCGCCGACTTGCCCGTGACCGAACCTACCGGCTCCATGGTGGTCGATATCGGCGGCGGTACCACCGAAGTCGCTGTTATTTCCCTTGGCGGCATCGTGACGTCTTCGTCGCTTCGCTTGGCAGGCAACAAGATGGACGAGGCAATCGCCATGTATCTGCGCGACCTGCTCGGCATCAAGGTGGGCGAGCGCACTGCCGAAATCATCAAAATCAAAATCGGTTCTATTCTTCCCTTCGAAGATGGCCGTGAGAAAGACATGATCATTTCTGGCCAGGACGTCGTTACCGAACAGCCTCGCGAAGTTACGATTCAGTCGGAAGACGTTCGTGCGGCGCTTCAGCCTCCCATTGAAGAAATGGTTGTGCACATCAAAGAAACGTTCAAGAAAACCAACCCCGACCTCGCGAGCGACATCATTTCGAATGGCATTTTGCTCACGGGCGGCGGCGGCCTGCTCTCTGGCCTCGATCGCTATCTCACGTCGCGCCTCGAGATTCCCGTTTGGACGAGCGAAACGGCGCTTACGAACGTGGCCATGGGTTGCCTTAAGGTTCTTGAGACCCCTTACGGCGCTCAAACAAACGTTGATGCGTTCGAAATAATGAGCGTCCGCGCACGGCGGCGCAAAAATAGGATTCACTTTGCGCCGGGCTGCAACAGGCTCGGCGCATCGTTTTATAGAAGGAAGCGAGCTTTACGGACACCTATGGCCCGAAAACAACAAATGCTCAGTGATTCATCGAAAACGATTGGCGGTGCCGCACTTCTTGTTGTGCTGCTCATCGTTTCCGCCGTGCTTTCGAGCGTGTATTCCAATGAGGAGTCTTCCGGCCCCGTGCACAGCGTGCAGGCGGGGGTGGGCATGGTTGCAGCGCCTCTTCAGTTTGTGGGTGTGGGCGTTGCCTATGCCGAAGACGCCGCGGGCGATGCGATTCAAAACGCCACGGCCTCCGATTCCTCATACACGCAGCTTCGCGACGAGAATGCTCAGCTCAAGGCTCAGCTTGCCGAGCTTCAGGAATACCGCGGCGAGGCTCAGCGACTGCAAGGTTTGCTCGACCTGTCCGATAAATACGAATTTTCAGGCGTTACGGGTCGCGTGATCGGCAAGGGGACCGATGCCTGGAATCGCGTGGTTACGCTCAATGTTGGCTCTGCCTCCGGCGTTGAGTGCGGCCTTCCGTTGTTGGCGGCAGCGGCTTGGTGGGTCAGGTTATCGAGGTTTCGCCGCTCACATGCCGAGTTCGTTTGATCTCTGACCCCCAATCGGGCGTTTCAGTCGTGTTGCAGTCGAATCGCGCCGAGGGCGTGGTGCGCGGCTCCATCGCGGGCCTTCTGTATTTGGAAGACCTCGATACCTCGACCGAAGTCAATGTGGGCGATGTCGTTATCACGTCGGGTCTGGGCGGTTCGTATTTCCGCGGCGTTGCGCTGGGCACGGTCGTGAACGTCATCAATGCGGCGGGAACGTCGGATCGAACTATTGTGGTGGAACCGTTCAGCTCCGCCGATCCGCTGGAGGAACTTACGGTCGTTCTTCGCATGGGGTCCGAAGGCGACCTTTCGGGCACGAGCGATGCTTCCTCTTCCGATAGCAGTTCCTCCGAAGGCGGTGCGTAGGCATGCGTGAGTCGGTGCTGCTTGTGGTGGGTGCCGTGGTTGCTGTCGTGCTGCAAATCGTACTGCGCCCAATCTTGTTATCCTGGGGTCAATGCCCGATTTAGTTTTGGTTTACGTAGGCATTGCTGCCATGCTTCTGCGACGTGATTCGGTGCTTGTGATGGCATTTTTGCAGGTCTTACCATGGACCTTGTGGGAACATCGACGGTCGGCGTGTGTGCTGGGCTCTATACGCTTATCGCATTTCTTACGAGCCGGGCGGCGGGGTTCTTCGGCAACGATACGCTCGGCGCTTCGCTTGCTATTTCTATGGGGTGCTTTCTTCTGGTGGAAGTGCTCTATGCAGGTTTCTATATTTTGTCGGTTGATGTGTCGGTCATCGAAGCGCTTGGCCAACGTGCGCTTCCTTGCGCGCTCTACGATTGCGCGATGGCCCTTATCGTGCTGCCTATTACGACGCACATGTTTGCGGCGGCAGCGCCTTCTCACAAGGCGCCAACTTCCTCGACCGTTCGTCTTCGCTAAGGGTGTCGCATGGTTTACGCTATCATGGCTGCGCTTGTCGTTATCGTCGTTGCAGGCGTGGCGCTTTTCGTTTCTTTAGGGCCCGAAACATCAAACCGGGCAGCTCCGTGCCGAAATCGGTGACATCGATTGGCTCGGCCACCCCATTCCAGACGCGTACGGGCTCTTCTTCGGTGGGCACGAGCTCTCCCATGGGTGCTGCGACTGGCGGTGTGCGCGAGCGATTGAAATCGCGCTTCATGGCAATCGGCGTGCTTATTGCGGCTGTGTTTGGCAGCTTGACGGCGAAGTTGTGGAGCATGCAGGTGCTTTCGAGCAAAGAGTATGTGGAAGCAGCCAACGAGAATCAGTACACAACCATTAAGACGCCTGCCGCACGCGGTCGTATTTTCGATACGCAGGGCATCGTGATGGTCGACAACAAAACTCGTCCCGCCGTTCTGGCCGACGCCGATGTAGCTGACGACCGCACAACGCTTCTGCGCCTTTCAGCTTTGCTCGGTTTGCCTTATGCCGTTGTACGTCAACGTATCAAAGACACGTCGGGTGGCGCGCAGGCCCAGCGCGAGGTATCGTCGGCCCCGCGAAGCCGCGACGTTGCTTTTTATTGCCGAGCACCTGATGCGTTTCCGGGCGTCGATGTGCAGGAGCGTACGCATCGCGTATATCCGTATAAAGCCCTCGCGAGCCAAGTGCTTGGCTATGTCGGCACGGTTTCCGACAGCGTTTTGAAAATCCGCCTGCGGGAATGGATTATGAAAGCGGTGACGAGGTTGGCCAGTCTGGCGTTGAGTCGGTATACGACGGCTACCTTTCCGGTGCGCACGGCGAACGCGTGGTCGTGACGGATGCCGATGGCGTGGTGCATGAGGTGAAAAGCGAAACGCCGGCAAGTCAGGGCAACGACGTGTATCTCACGATTTCTGCGCGTGTGCAATCGATTGCCGAACAGAAGCTTAAAGAGCTTATCGCCCCAATGGCGTTATAGGTGGCGGCACAGGCACGGCTGGCGCTGTTGTGGCTATGGAGGTCGATACGGGCAACGTGGTTTGCATGGCGAATTTCCCCACGTTTGATCCGACGAATTTCGTTGGCGGTGTGTCTCAAGAAAATTGGGATCGCTATAACGATTCGGGCAGCTCATACGCGCCGCTTATGAACCGCTGCATTGCCGGCCAATATCCGGCCGCTTCGACGTTTAAGGCGTTTACGGGTCTCGCGGCGCTCAATTATGGGTTCGCGAGTTCTTCGACTTCGTGGAATTGCTCGGGCACCTGGACGGGCTTCGGCGAAGCGTATGCCCAGAAATGCTGGCTTACCACGGGCCATGGCGCAATTGACCTTCGACATGGCATTGTGGTGTCGTGTGACGTCGTGTTCTACGAAATCGCAAAGAACTTCTATGACGCGAGCTCCAAAATCGGCGATGATGCCATGCAAACTACATCAAAGAATTCGGCTTAGGCTCGAAAACGGGCATCGAGCTTCCGACGAAGCGCAGGGCGTTATACCGACGCCTGAATGGAAAAAGGAATACTTCCGCAACGCACCCGAGGAGGGCCAGTGGCAGCCGGGCGATATGACGAACATGGTGATTGGCCAGGGCAACGTGCTCGTGACGCCTCTGCAAATGGCCGTGGGCTACGCGGGCATCGCTACTGGAACGCTTCCGGTGCCGAATTTGCTGAAGGAAGTGCGCAATTCTTCAGGTGAGACAGTGGTTTCGCGTGAGCCGAAGAAGGGGCACGATGCCCGATGTCGAGAAAGCGCATCTCGGGTTATGCGAGACGCGCTTCGCGGTGTTGCCGAAGAAGATGGCGGCTTGCCCACCATGCTCAAGCAATACGATTACCAATGCGCTTGCAAAACGGGTACGGGCGAATGGGCCGACCACGATGGTTACGCGTGGTTTGCGATGTATGCGCCTTACGACAATCCAAAGTATGTCGTGACATGTGTTATTACCGAAGGCGGCGCGGGCGCCGATGCCGCGGCCCTATTGCCGCCGCCGTTATGGATGGTTGCATCAAGCTTGGCGACGGCACAATTTCGGGCGATCCTGCCGTCATCGAAGAAGTGACTGAGATTATCGAGTACGCCGGAACGGGCGCTGGACGGTGGACTAAATGGCTGGTTTCAACGAAATTGACCGCGTGCGCACGCCGAAGGGGCAGTATGTCAGCGCATCGCCGTTGGGCGGGTCGGGCCGCCCGGAAACGCGCCATCGATGCCGTTCCCGTTCCTTTGGTGCTGGTGGTTGTGGCGCTTTTGGGCTACGGCCTTCTCGTGGTATGGTCGGCGATTCAAACGAACGAGAACTATTCGTTCTCGCGTCAGCTCATGGGCGTGGCAATGGGCGTTGTCGCCATGCTCATCTGTTATTCCTTCGATTATCGACGTCTTGCGAATTACACGACGCTCCTGCTTATCGTGAACGTGGTGCTCATTTTGTCGCCGCATTTGCCCGTCATTGGCGTCGAGAGCAAAGGCGCGCAAAGCTGGGTCAAAATCGGCATTCAGCTGCAGCCGGGCGAATTCGCGAAAATCACCGTGATTTTGCTCGATGCCGCCGTTATGTCGAAGTTCGGTGGCAGGCTCGACGATCCGCGCGAGTTCATCAGAGCGCTTGCGTATATCGCGATTCCGTTTTTATGCATCATGACGCAGCCCGACTTGGGAACGGGTTTGGTCTACTTGGTCATTGGCGCCGTGGCACTTATTATGGGCGGCGCGCGCTGGAAGTATTTGATCGTGCTACTTGGCGTGTTCGTGGGGTTGATTGTCGCGGTGTTCGCGATTGACGAGGCGCTGAAGAACGCGACGGGCGATTATGTTTTGCTGCAGCAGTACCAGCGCAACCGCTTGCTCGTGTTCTTGGATCCGAGCGCCGACGTGACGGGCACGGGTTTTAACCTCAATCAGGCTATGATTGCTATCGGGTCGGGCGGCCTTTTTCGGAAAAGGCCTGCTCAATGGTTCGCAATCGAGCCTGGGCTTCGTTCCGGAATCGGCGACTGACTTCATTTTCTGCGTGCTTGCCGAGCAGTTCGGCTTTATGGGCGCCCTGGTGCTTCTCGCTCTGTATCTGGCGCTCATTCTGGTGTCGATTCGCATCGCGCGCGAGTCGAGCGATTTGTTCGGGACACTCATCGTGATGGGCATTGTGGTCATGTGGCTTTTCCAGATTCTCGAGAATATCGGCATGGACATTGGACTTATGCCCATTACGGGCATTCCGTTGCCGTTCATGAGCTACGGATCGTCGTTTATGATGGTGAACTTCGCGCTGCTCGGCCTTATTGGCAGCGTATATGCGCATAAGGGATAGGACTGTGGGACGTGTGGCCAAGGATTGGGTCAACGTCGAGGCAACGCCTTGTCGCTTGTTGTGGGTTTCTATCGAGCGCCGAGGTGCCGCTATAATGGTTTGAAATGAGAACCATGAGGCCTGAGGTCGAAATGCGAGGAGGCAATTGATATGCTGAAAATGCCCAAGATGCCTATTGATGTGATGGCCGTATTGCAAGAGGCCACTGATGTCGAGGCGGCTCGTTCGGTGCCTTTGTGCGTGTCTGTTTTGCTCGACGATACCGCGCCTGACGACCTTACGGCTTTCGTGCGTTCGAGTTTCGCGAGCGCGAGCCCGCAAGCGCGCGTTTCGGTGAACTATTTCGAAGACGCCCATATCGCGTTTGATGCTCGCAGCGATATGGCGGTTATTGCTGCCGGTTTCACGCCAGAAATCGGCGAAATCGTCTCGTCTTCATGGCGAAGGCATTCCGTTATGGTCGTCACGACGCTTCCTGAATGCGTGAATGGCGCTGCTGAAGCGGCGGGCCACCCCATCGATGCAGCCGATGTGATTGCTCCCAACCCTGAAATCGACGGTGTGGTTACGCTCCATGAGCCGCTCGTTGTTACGAAAGAAGGCGCGATTTCGGGCCGCGAGGTCGACCCCGAAGACCCGTTTTCGCTTGAACCGTTGCCGATGTGCGCCGCTTACCATGAACAGCTTCGCACAAAGATGGGCGAGTGGGTGGTTGCGGCATTTCGCGAAAAAGCGTCTTGCGTTCGCGCAGGCGTTCGATTTCGTGCGTAAGCCCCTTTCGATGGAATCGGTTCGTTCGACGGCTTTCCAGAATGCAGGTATTGGCCTTGTGGTATTCATTCCGGCGCCGATTTCCCCATTATGACGCTGAACCAGACGAAAATGGTCATCCAGATCGCCGCTGCGTATGGGCAGCCGCTTTCGGCCGTTCGAGTGAAGGAGCTTGCGGCCGTTGTAGGCGGCGGGCTTGCGTGTCGCACGGTTGCGCGTCAGGTGGCGGGCCTTGTGCCTGCTGTCGGTTGGGCGGTGAAGGCCGGCGTAGGCTATGCGGGCACGTGGGCCATGGGCATGGCTGCCGCCGAGTATTTCGAGCACGGCGGCAATATGGCCGGCGTAGGCGCCGTGGTCGACGAGGCGCGCGCCGCGGCGTCTCGCGCTGCCGACGAGACGGCTGCCGGACGAGCGGCAAAGGGCTTTGTAGCATCGCTTGGACTTCAGGCGAAAAATGCTGCCACGGGCCGTGTTCGTGCCGCGGTTGCACAGGCGCCTGGAGTGGCCGCAGGGGCCATGCGTGCCGTTGCGAACGCCGCAGCATCTGCCGCGCAGGCTGCGGCCACTGGTGCTGCCCGAGCGGGCGCTGCTGCCGATGCTGTGGAAGCTTCGGCGCACGATTCCGAATAATATGACGCGCGTTCGTCTTGGTTGGCGGACGCGCAAGCTTTCTCTACCTGCAATCGTTTTCTTCGACATGAGGGATTTCATATGCAAAACCTTTGGCCTCGCATTGAGGGGCTTTTGCGCGACGCGGACGCGACATCAGCCGTCCGGCACGCTATTTGAATCACGAATGGGGTTGCACGTATAAAGACGACGCCGACTATCATTTCTGCATGATTTACCCCGATACCTACGAGCTTGGGCAGCCGAACCAGGCCGTGCGCATTCTGTGCAATGTGGTGAATGCTGTCGACGGTATGTATGCCGAGCGCGGCTATCTTCCTGCGGCCGACATGATTGACCTCATGCGCCGCGAGGGCGTTCCTGCGTTTTCACTAGAAAGCTGTGCGCCGCTGCATGAGTTTGACGCGGTGGGTTTCTCGTTGTCTCACGAGCTCGTCGCCACCAACGTGCTTGAAATGCTCGATTTGGGACGCATTCCGCTGCGCGCCGCCGATCGAGACGAGTCGAACCCGCTTATCGTGGCGGGCGGCCCCTGCGCGTTCAATGCTGAGCCTTTTTCAGCGTTTTTCGACGTGTTTTTGTTGGGCGAAGGTGAAGAGTCGCTTCCCGAACTGCTCGTTTTGCATCGGGAAATGAAGCAAGCGGGCGCGTCGCGCGCTGAGTTTTTGCGCGCCGCCTCGCATTTGGAGGGCTGCTATGTGCCGTCGCTCTACGATGTGCTTGATGAGGACGAGGCACAGCAAACAGGCGCATGGGTGCGCCCGAAATACGAGGATGTGCCCGCGAATATCGTGAAGCGCATTTGGAAAGATTTCGCGACCTCTCCTGCCTGGGAGCCGACTGTGGTGCCGTTCGCGGAACTCGTGCATGACCGCCTGAACGTTGAAATTCTGCGTGGTTGTACGCGTGGATGCCGTTTCTGCCAAGCGGGCATGATGTATCGTCCTGTGCGCGAGCGTTCCCGGCTGACAACATCGTTTCCGCTGTTCAACGTGGACTTGCCGAAACTGGCTACGACGAAGTGAGCCTCACGTCGCTTTCTTCGACTGACCATAGCCAAATCGAGGAAATTCTGCGTCGCTTGAATCGCGGTCTCGATGGAAAGGGCATTTCGGTATCGATTCCAAGCCAGCGCTTGATTCGTTCGGTGTCGAAATGGCTGAGTTGGTCGCGGGCGGAAAGCGCGGCGGCCTGACGTTTGCGCCGGAAGCTGGCACGCAGCGATTGCGCGACGTCATTAACAAGGGCGTGTGCGAGGAAGACCTATTTGGCGCCATTGATGCGGCATTTGCTGCTGGTTGGCGTCGCTGCAAGCTTTACTTCATGATCGGCCTTCCTACCGAGACCGATGACGATATCAAGGGCATCGCGAGCCTTGCTCAGCGTGCTTACGACCGTGCGAAGAAAAAGCCACGCCGCCCGAGGCGCGCGGCAGCGTTAAGGTCTCCATCTCGTGCGCGCTGTTTGTGCCGAAGGCCCAAACGCCTTTCCAATGGGATGGCCAAATCACGACCGAAGAGGCCCATAGGCGCATCAATCTTTTGCGATCGAGCGTGAAATATCGCGCGGTCGACGTGCATTGGCATGAGCCCGACGTTTCGCCTCGTCGAGGCCATGATGAGCCGTGGCGGGCGAGAGGTGTGCGATGTCGTCGAAACCGCCTGGCGCCACGGCGCGCGCTTTGACGCATGGACCGAGTTTTTCTCGCTTGATACGTGGCGAGCGGCGTGTGCGGAATGCGGCGTCGATATGGAAGGCATCGCCCAAGGGCAATACGAAACGAGCTGGGTTACACCGTGGGACCACCTTTCGGTTGGCGTGACCACGCGCTTTTTTCCGTCGTGAGCGTCGCTTGGCAGGAGGAACGCACAACGCCCGACTGCAGCTACGAACGCTGCTCGGCGTGTGGCGTGTGTCCGAAGCTCAACATCGACATCCAATGCCAGGAGGAGCGTCATGGCTGATTTCCGTTTGCGCGTGACCTACGCTGAAACCGGTCGTTTGGTCATGCTTTCGCATCCGAGATTGCGCGCGCCTTGGAACGTGCGGTGCGCCGCGCCGGGTTGCCTTATGCCGTAAGCCAGGGGTTTTCACCGCATATGAAGCAGGCTTTCGGCTCTGCGCTGCCTGTGGGCGTGGGTGGTTTGGAAGAGATTTTCGACGTGTCGCTCACCGACTACGTGCCGCCCGAGGAGGCCTTAGCCCGTCTTCGGGCGTCGAGTGCGCCTGATCTTATGCCGCACGCGGCGCGTTACATCACCAAGGATGAGACGGCGGCGTCAGCGGCATATCCGCGTTCGACGTACGAGGCGCTCCTGGAGGCGTCGCGTTCGAGCGATTGCGAAATGGATGTGCTCGCGGCAGCGCACGAACTTTCGCTTCCTTCCGAGATTACGGTGGTTCGCAAGAAGAAGGAGCGTGTGCTTGTTCCTTCCGAGTTCGTCGTTGGTGAGCTTGAGGTTGAGCCTGCGGAACCTGGAGAAGAAGGGCAGGGCCGTGCGCTTGTCCGCTTCACGCTTGAATCGAAGGCGTCGGGCAGCTTGCGCCCCGATGTGTTGCTCGAGCATATGCTTGCCGATTCGGGCCTTCGCGCTGCGTCGATTCTGCGTACGAAGCAAAGCGAAATTCCAAAGGAATAGATGAAGCGGGGTGGAGGTTCGTGCTTCCGCCCCACTTTGATGATGGGAGAGTTTGATGTATAAGGTTCGCTATATCACCACGTCGGAAGTCACGGCGGTTCGATATGTGTTTGAGGAAAAGGAAATTGAGGCCGCCGACGATGCGGATGCGATTGCGAAGTTTGATGCCGAATGCACAACGCCGCTTGATTCTTCGATTGCCATGGATATCGTGTCGGGCGAAGGTTATGATTGGGCGATTTTGAAGTCAGTGGACTTGTAGGATCGTTTATCTTGCGCGCACGGGCGGCGCAGAGGCGGTTCCTGGTGCTTCGCCTACGACCACGGCTCGCTACCGCTCACTTCGTTCGCTATGCGCTCGCCTGGCGGCGCTTCATTTTTAATTGAAGTTCGGTAATTGAACGCCGACGGCTTAGGGCGAAGCGCCGGTGTCGCATCAGCGTTTCGCCCTTTAGACTGTGTTACTGCCTATACGTTGACAGGAATTCTTCCAGGTCGCGCATAGCTTCGCTCAGCACTTCGATGCGCGGCAGGTATACGATGCGGAAGTGATCGGGCTCACCCCAATTGAAGCCACCGCCGCGTGTGATGAGAATCTTCTTTGATGCAGCAGGTCAAGAGCGAACTGCTCGTCGTTGGTGATGTTGAACTTCTTCACGTCAATCTTCGGGAAGATGTAGAATGCGGCCTTCGGCTTCACTGCGGTAATGCCGTCGATGCTGTTCAGCGCGTTGTAGATGTATTCGCGTTGTTCGTAAATTCGTCCGCCGGGGACGATGTAATTATTCACGCTCTGGTGTCCGCCGAGCGCCGTTTGTACGATGGACTGTGCGGGAACGTTCGAGCACAAACGCATGTTTGAGAGCATATTGATGCCAAGCAGGAAATCTTTTCGCGCAAGACATGTTGCCCGAGAAAATCATCCAGCCAATGCGATAGCCTGCGATCATGTGCGATTTCGAGAGGCCCGAGAATGTTACGCAGGGCAAATCAGGCGCGAGCGATGCGATGGAAATATGCTCCAGGCCGTCCATGACGAGGCGATCGTAGATTTCGTCGCTGAAAATCATCAGGTCGTGACGTCGGGCCAATTCGACGATTTGCTCGAGCACTTCGCGCGGGTACAGCGCGCCTGTGGGGTTGTTCGTTGATGATGACGAGCGCCTTGGTTCGCGGCGTGATTTTCGATTCCATGTCGGCAAGGTCGGGGAACCAGTCAGACTGCTCATCGCAAAATATAAATGTACCGGCGTGCCGCCTGCGAGCGTGGCGCATGCGGTCCACAGCGGGTAATCAGGTGCTGGAATAAGAATCTCGTCGCCGTTGTCAAGAAGCGCCTGCATGCAGAGCTGGATGAGCTCGCTTACGCCGTTGCCGGTGTAAATGCCGTCCATGTCGACATTGGGAATATGCTTGAGCTGGGCGTATTGCATGATTGCCTTGCGCGCCGAGAACAGGCCGCGAGAATCGGAATAGCCTTCGCATTCGGGCAGCTGGTGGCGCATATCCTGAATGACCTCGTCGGGCGTGCGGAAGCCGAACGGGCGGGGTTTGATGTTGAGCTTTAAAATTCGTTGGCCTTCTTTTTCCAATCGAGCAGCCTCATCGACGACGGGGCCTCGTACGTCGTAGAGCACATTGTCGAGCTTAGATGATTTCTTGAATTCACGCATGGTGGCACTCCTTGGTGTTTGTTCGCGCTGGCGTTTCGCAGACTGGCGTCTGGCCCGTGGTAGTTGAATTGTTTCGGTTCATTTCGTAGAAGATGCGGTCTCAAGCCGCTCGGGAGCTCGCGTAGGGGGAGTGCATCTGCGCTGGCCGAGTTTGGGTATTTCCGGAAAGCCAAGCGGCATCTACGTCCAGAATGCGCGCGAGTAGTTCCATGACATCGCGGCGCGGCGTAGTTTTCCCGCTGACATACTGGCTTACCTGGCTTTTTCCCAAACTTTTTTTGTCATGCTGGGCCGCCGAGTGTATCACATCGGCCTGGTTCATTCCGGCTTCTGACATGGCCTGTTTGAGCCGTGTCGAGAATTCATTCGATGGCATCGCATCTCCTTGACATTCGAAATTGAACTCAATGCGTCCAAAAAGAAGAAGTTCAATTTGAACACTATATCATGGCTCGAAATTGAACTTCAGAAGAATTATGCGATTCACTTAGGCGACAAAATTGAACCTGCAGACGACGCCTGTTAAACGCTACGAGCATTTAACAGGTGCATCCAACTGGTTGAGGCATTTGTCAGGTGGGTTCGCGTTATTGGTGGCAGGTGCCGCCGTGGTTGTCGCAGCTGTGCGAATGGGCGTGGCTGCTGTTGCAGGTTGCTTCGCCGACCTTGGAAGAGCTCCCTGCAAGCAGAGCCTCAACCGCAGCGTCGGGAGAGCCTGCGGCGCCTGCATACACCTCGATGCCTGCTTGGCCGAGCGCGTTGATTGCGCCCCCGCCGATGCCGCCACAAATAAGCACATCGATGCCGCCTTGCGAAAGCAGTCCGGCAGCGCCATGGCCGGCGCCGTTGCTGCCGATGATTTTCGATGCGACGATTTTTCCGTCTTCGACTTCGTAGACTTTGAATTGTTGCGTGGCCGAAATGCTGGAAGATTTCTCCGTTGGCATAGGTGGCTGCGATTTTCATAGTGCGCTCCTTGTCTGTTTTGCGGTTGAAATGGGGCACGTGGAGCGTTCTTTTCGCAAGGGCGCAGCATATGTCTCTGATTCATTTCAACCCTTATTTCCTTATCGTTATAGGGTATATGCTATTGCGCGAATAGCAATGCTTGTTTTTCTCGCGAACGCTCATTTCGCTGCGACCGGTGTTGCTTGGTCATGCTTCGTGTTGGGAATTTTGTTATTGCACGAAGGCATGCTTGTGCGAAAAAAATTTTCGTCAGCGGAATAATCGTTATGGGTTTGCATGAAAGGAAGACGGTGGGCGATTCAGTGAAGAGAGCGACGGCGGTTGGCTTGTGCGCTGTTGTGCTGTGGTCGAATGTTCGGCTTCGTCCGCTTGAAGACGGTGTCTGGCGCTCATTTATTCAGTTTGAAGATCGAGAGCTTGAAACGGGCGGGTTATTCAAAATTCTACGAAACGGCAATCACCATCTCGATCGGTTTGGCGGCGAGTTCCTGAGCAAACGCTCGAATTGAGCCCGTGAATTACCTTTGGCCTACGATGCTCGTTCTGCTTTCTGCCTTCGACTCGTTCGCGTTCTCCCTCGTTCGCGCCTTGCCCGGTGCTGTTGTCGCGACTGCGGGCGTTGTGCTTTGCGGTTGGTGGCAACAATAATCTTGATTGGGGCGCGGTTGTCGCCGACGTTTCGTCCAACCCGCTCCCTTTGCGCTTACCTTGCCGCCGCAGCTGCTTGGGCGGTGTATCGGTGTATTCAAGCAGGCTTCGCAAGGCTGTGATGCGACCGCCTTTTTCATGGTGGGTGTTGTTGCGGTCTTGTGGACAATCTTCCGTCGAAGGCGCGCCTGCTCCGCGGTGGGCGCTTAGCTCGCAGCGTTTTTTCGCCCTTGCGGGCGCCGTGCCGGCTGCATTGCTTCAGGCTATGCTTTTGCTGGGGGCATGGCATGCTCAAAGGCGATATGTATGAAATGGGCATCGGATCCTGCCGCTCCTTTGCTTTCGGTTGTGGCGAGCACCATCATTCTCGGCGTAAGCCTCACGCCGCTGTTCTGGTGTGGCACTTTCGCCGTAGTGATCCGGCTCCCTCATTAATTGGCGCATGCGACGTTAGGGCGAACTGACTGGCGTATACGATGCCTAGGTGAGCCGGATGGCGCATGCCATGGCTGGGCGGGCTAGCCGATGCATGCTGCGGTAAGGTGATCTGGCCGACGCATGCTACGGCAAGGGCGTACTACCCGGAGCATATTGCGGCAGGGAGAACCTGGACGGTTTTGTTCAGAATGGGTCTCCGAATGTGGTGTTTTACGAGCGAGTGACTATTCCTTATATTTCTGATGGTGTTATGACCTGGTGTTTCTTGTGGGGAGTTCTTTCGCTGCGGATGTTTCTTTCGGTTGAGGTGCCTCGGAATTTACCATTCATTCGACACCTTTGAGCAAAAAACGCATGCGTGGTGGGCGGTTTTCGTGTTCGCGTCGGTGCTTCATCAGCTTCCTTTTGCAGCAACGCAGAACCGCTGTCTTTTCTACGATTTGCATGACCTTGCTTTTTCGGTTAGCCGGTCGTACTATGTCGAATTCCCTTTTCGCTCGGTTTTGTTTCGTTTTCAATAGGACGTAACGAAGCATCTGGTTTTGGCTGACCCAGCGTTGGCTTGTTTTGGCAATCTTACTCCGATCGATGTTGCGATAGTCCTTGCTGTGCGGTCGAAAGAAGCTGCATTGTAGAGTTGCCCTCGAGTTACCGTTATTACTGTTACGCCCATGAGTTGTAAAGGCGTTCCTGCGCTGTGCGTCCGAGGCGATTCCTTCGGAAGAGGCGTGGTAGCTGTCGCTGTCGTATTCGACATCGATTTTGCGTTTGGCCAGTAGAGGTCGAGGGACGTAGCGTTGCTTAATGGGCCGCCTTCCGCGCGCGGCGGAGGTGGGTTCGATAGGATATTGAGCTTAGGAAACGGTAGATCAGTAGCCGCCCATTGTTCTTTTAAGGCAAAGGAACATGGTGAGTTTGGTTTCCATAGGGGATGGAATTGTCCGCAACGAATTGCAAGGCTCGTTGCGATTTCTCGTCCTCGCATTCCGCGCAAAGCCCTGATTTCTTTCGCAAGATGGTTGTGGTTGGTGGCTGGCTCGCATTGAACAAATGTACTCTTATCTGGCAGGAGGGTGTAGCTGCCGCATAATTCATACCCAATTTCGATGAGCGTGAGGAAAGGGAGCGCATTGAGCAGAAGCAAGCTTGAACGAAAAGGAATCCTAGATTTGGTATAAAAGATGCCCACGAGGTTTCGCGAGGGCAATTGTTGACTGGTACGTTATTCGCGCATACGTAACCGTTTTCGTTGATTTGCTTCGGCTCGATTGTGATGAAACCAGTATGGATACATTTCCTTCTGGCGGCAGGCTCGAAGGAAATCCGCCTTGGCTACGAGTGCCTCGACTTCTCGTATTGATGGTGACTCGGGGATGCGCTTCCAACTTCCTTTGGGGCGACAACCTTCGACCTTGCTTCGCGAAGGGCTTGTAAAGCAGAAATATGTGAGAACATATATGGTCATGGGCGACATTTTACGGTGAAAACCTTGCCCAAACCTTGTCTAAAACCCCGCTTGAATCCTTACGAAATCTTGCGTAACGCCACTCCGAATTCTGCAAGAGCTCGGTTCGAATTCGATCGATCTTCGTTTCGAATTTCGATCGAGCCTCGTTGTGCTTCGCTCAAATGCCAGTCGCACGGCTTTGGATTGCGCGACCCTGATTGAGCTTCGCTTTCACCTGAATTGAACCGTGCTCAAATTCCGTTCAGGCCTGAATGGGCCTCGCCCGAATCCCGAACGAATCTCTTAAACCCCCAATAGAACCTCGTCTGGAGCCTGATCGGATTCCGTCCGGAGCCCGATCGTATCCCGATGGAATCGTGCTCGAAAGCTGACCGAATTGAGCTCGAGTTTTGATTGATGTGCACGAACCTGATTGGATTCTGCGCGAACCATGATCAGGGCTTTCTTGAGTCTGGTCAAAATCTGCATTGAACCTCTACGAATCTTTTACAAAGTGCGCATGTGCTTCCTTATCGAGTCGAAATCATACAGCGTGCCATATGCTGAAAGCGCATCTCTTACACGGCATTCGAAAAGGAGAGCTCGACCCAAGACGGCGCAACGGCAAATCTCGGACGATGTTCAAAATGGCCTCGGAATGTGGCAAAAAAAAATACCGCTATTCACCCTCGGTCGATTGAAACTTGTCGCAAAATGCAGGACTTAACGCAAAGATTGCGTTAAGCTTCTCCTGCAAGAACAGGGTGTTTTCTCTTGCGTTCACTT
>VOFG01003121.1_pt1 | contig 39995 bp, 54 predicted proteins | sample 5384171 | NCBI WGS metagenome assembly VOFG01 (sample SAMN12384726, study PRJNA508395) | human gut metagenome | isolation source: healthy gut F | host: Homo sapiens
CAGATATGATGTGATGATCATTCCACGTGATAAAAATTCGCAGGCTGTAATAATAGAATTTAAGGTTATTGATTCGCAAGAGGAGACATCACTGGATATGACTGCGGATAGTGCTTTGAAGCAGATTGAAGAGAAAATTATGATGCAAAGCTTTTGGAACGAGGATATAAAAGAGAAGCAATTCAACATTATGGTTTCGCATTTGAAGGAAAGAAAGTATTGATAAAGAAGGCACAAATCTAAATGAAACAAAAATTATCAGTTGCACCAACACTCAAAAAACTACGACAAGAAAAATCTCCCAAAGGACATTCTTGCGGAATCATCATCATGGCGGTTTCGATTCCTATATCGATGGGCTATGCGCAGATATCCGGCTACCGGCGGTATATGGCTTGTATGGCTCGGTATTCCCAATCATATTGTTTGCTCTGTTTTCCACATCACCGCAGTTTATATTCGGTGTGGATGCTGCCCGGCGGCGCTTGTCGGAGCAGCAGTGCTTGGCATGGGAATAGAGGCAGGAAGCAAAGAGGCCATGACGGTTGTACCGGTGTTTACATTTTTTGTGGCACTGTGGCTTTTGGCATTTTACTTCATGAATGCCGGAAAGCTGGTGAACTACATATCTGCGCCGGTTATGGGCGGATTTATCACAGGCATATGTACTACAATCATACTGATGCAGGCGCCAAAGCTCATGGGCTCTGCGGCAGGAACCGGAGAGCTTTTTGAACTGTCTGAGCATATATGGGAGGCCTTACACCACATAAATGCAGCCGCACTTGTCATGGGGATTGTAGCGCTTGCCATTTTGGTTGTTGTGCTCATGGTAACAGGCGCGCTTTTTACATATTTTGGACCGGTAAAGGAGTGGGGAGTGCCGACTCTTTCAGCAGTTGAGCCCGGCATGCCGCGGTGGTATATACCGGATTTCGAGGCAGTTTTTTCAGTTCAAAAGGCCTCAGAGGTAATAGTTTTAAGTCTTTCGGTTGCTGTTGTCATCATGGCAGAGACACTTCTGGCAGAAAACAATTTCGCACAGAAAAACGGATACAGAATAGATGATAACACGGAGCTTTTGGCATTTTCCATAGGAAATATGGCTGCGGCTTTACGGGCTGCTGTCCGATAAACGGTTCAGTGTCACGAACTGCGATGAGCGAGCAGTACGAGGGTAAGACACAGCTCACAGGGCTTGTTGCAGGCGTTTCCATGATAGCAGTGCTTCTTTTTTGCACAGGCTTTATAGGATATCTGCCGGTTCCGGTGCTCACGGCGATTGTCATATCAGCGCTCATGGGTGCCACGGAGTTTCATCTGGCAAAGAGACTGTGGAAGGTCAGCAGGACAGAATTTTTCATATTTGTTGGTGCTTTTTTCGGAGTACTTATTCTGGGTACGATAAACGGAGTTTTGATAGGAATCATTTTGTCTTTTGCCGAGATGATAATCAGAAGCGCAAAGTTTACCACCTGCTTTCTCGGTGTGCAGCCGGGACACAGTCATTTCCGCGATATCAGGGAGAGCACAAACATCCACGAGATTGACGGTGTGATTATTTACAGATTTTCGAGCAGCCTGTTTTTTGCAAATGCAAAGGTACTTGTGCGCGATATTGAGGACCACCTAAAGCATGATACAAAAGCTGTCATAATCGATGCCGGAGCTATCGGAAGTATTGATATCACAGGAGCTGACAGCATAGAGTCACTTTACCGCTCACTGAAACAAAAAGATGTAAAGCTATACATAACAGAGCAAATTGCAGAGCTCAACGAGCAACTCAGGAAGCTGGGCTTAGGTTATTTAATTGAGCAGGGCTGTGTCAGAAGGACAATACATATTGCGCTAAAGGATATGGGAATAAACAGACCTTATCCGCTTGAGGGTGGCGTAGATAACGAGGAGCGCAGTGCCTCAAGAAAGCGTGCTGACAACAGAGTGCAGGAGTTTGTCTGGGCGTTTGGCGCCGAGAGTGAGGAGCAGATTGAAAAGCAGATAAAGCTTCAGATAGAACAGCTCAAAAAGACAAAGGATATAGAGGAAATCATGCATAGTGCTGGGCGCATATGGATGAGTTTGACCAGGATGAGTGGCTGGAGCATCTGGAGGAGCATCTGAAAGAAATCGTCAACATATCAGGAAAGGATGTGCACACGCTTGCGGCAGATATCGAGATGCACCGTCGCGAGGTGCATGAGCGTATAGCAAGAGAGCATCCGGAGCTTGCAGAGCGGTTTGCACAGAGGAGACACCTGCTTGATAAGCATCTGAAGGGAGAGAAGGCCTGAGGTCTACAGGATTATCGTGCAGCTAAGGGAGGACAACAAGCATAAATGAACATAAACCAGACACTCAAACAATACTTTGGCTACGACAGTCTTAGAACAGGGCAGGAGGAGCTCATAAACGGCATACTTGCAGGGCACGATGTGCTCGGTATCATGCCGACAGGCGCAGGAAAATCGCTGTGCTACCAGCTTCCGGCGCTTATGCTTAAAGGAATTACGCTTGTCATTTCGCCACTTATCTCGCTTATGTCAGATCAGGTCAAGGCTTTAAACCAGGCAGGTGTGCATGCAGCCTACATCAACAGCTCACTGACCGAAAACCAGATAAGGATGGCACTTTCGTATGCCTCACAGGGGCGATACAAGATAATCTATGTCGCTCCGGAGCGCCTCAACACGCCGCGTTTTCTGGATTTTGCCTGCAACGCGGACATATCGATGCTGACAGTTGATGAGGCACACTGTATATCGCAGTGGGGACAGGATTTCAGACCGAGCTATCTGGAAATTGCCGGATTTTTAACGAGACTTCCAAGACGACCGATAGTCAGTGCGTTTACAGCGACCGCCACGGAGCGCGTGAAAAATGATATAGTGGCTTCGCTTGGACTTAACAATCCGGTTACTATGGTGACTGGGTTTGACAGACCTAACCTGTTTTTCAGGGTTGTTACAAGAAAGGGAGGCAGCCAGAAGGACAACAGTATAATCAATTATGTGAAAAAAGCATGAGGACGAAAGTGGAATAATATACTGCGCAACGAAAAAAAGAATGTGGATAAGCTGTATACTCTTTTAAATGAGCAGGGTATTTCGGCGGGCCGTTACCACGCAGGGCTTTCAAATGATGAACGTAAGCAGAATCAGGAGGATTTTACATACGACAGAATCCGTGTGATGGTTGCCACAAACGCATTTGGAATGGGAATCGACAAGTCAAATGTGAGATATGTGCTGCATTACAACATGCCACAGAGCCTCGAGTATTACTATCAGGAGGCCGGAAGAGCGGGACGAGACGGTGAGGAAGCGGAATGTGTGCTGTTTTTCTCAAAGCAGGATATCATGATAAACAAGTTCCTTCTGCAGAATAAGGCTTCAGCAGGCGATGTGGCATCCGACATGCAAAAAGACAGCCAATGACAGGAGGAAGCTGCAGCAGATGATAAATTACTGTGAGACGGACAAATGCCTGAGAGAGTTTATACTTTCATATTTCGGAGATACAACGCCATGCATCTGCAACAAATGCAGCAACTGTGTGGTTGTGGAGGATGAAGAGGAGGAGACATACGTTGAAACCGGCAAAAAGCGTAAAAAGGCAGCACAGCTTGCAGGGCTTAACGAGCTTGGTGCTGCGCTGTTTGAAAAGCTGCGCAGCGTGCGTACAGAGCTGGCTGCAGAAAAGTCGGTGCCTCCGTATATCATCTGTTCCGACAAGACTTTAAAGGATATATGTGCGAAGCTGCCGCGGGATAAGGAACAGCTTGCCGATGTGTACGGAATGGGTGAGCAGAAGATACAAAATTATGGTGAAGCGTTTGTGACGGCGGTAAATTCATTTGTTGCAGATAACCCAAATCCATCAGGCAGCACGACAGGTGAAAGACCCCAGACTGTTTTAAGCGATGAGGAGGCTGCTGAAACCGGCAGCACGAGAAAAAGAAGCTTCCGTTTTATATCGAGCCGCAGAGGCTTGATGAGGTAGAACTCTCCGACAAATGCAGGCTTACAGAGCTTACGAACAAAATAAATGAGCTGTGTCCTGCGGATAAGGAGCACAAAAAGCTTGCAGCCTCGTTTATAAACGAGCTTCTTATTGCAGAGGGATATCTGGAGGAAGTTACAGAAGACGGGAACAAGATAAAGCGTGTCACCGAAAAGGGACGAAGCGTAGGGATAGATGAGGAAGAGCGCAAGGCAAAATTTGGTGGAAGCTATTACGCTATCACCCATTCGAAGCAGAGCCAGCAGGTGATAATAGAAATGCTGAAAAAACACTATAGCGGAATTAAACCATAGGTGTAAATGGACTTTAGATAAACTGGATATATAAATTTATATAAAATTGGATATATACTTGATGCCACATAAGAGTATTATATATTTTAATTGTAATATTTAGGAGGCATTTTATGAGAAACGAAAAAGTTCAAAAACTCACACTTACAGCACTTATGGCAGCTTTATCATATGTCATATTCACATTTTTACAGATTAAGGTCACATTACCGGGTGGCAGCGCCACATCCTTTCACCTTGGCAACGCAGTCGTAGTACTTGCAGCTTTGCTTTTAGGCGGAGTATACGGAGGAATCGGTGGAGCAATCGGAATGACAATCGGTGATTTACTTGACCCGATATATATCACCGGAGCACCAAAGACATTTTTCCTCAAGTTTATGATTGGTATTATCACCGGTCTTGTAGCACACAAGCTTGGAAAGATTACATATTCAACCGACAGAAAGCATGTATTTAAATGGACAGTCCTTGCAGCATGTGCAGGAATGCTCTTCAACTTTATTTTTGACCCGATTATAAGCTATTTCTACGATATGCTTATCCTCGGAAAGCCGATGGCACAGCTCAAAATCGCATGGAGCGTGACCACAACAGGAGTCAATGCAGTGATATCTGTGATTGCTGCGACAATCGTGTATATGGCACTGAGACCGGTGCTCATCAAGGCAAATCTGTTTTTCAAGATTGGCAAAGAAAAATAATAGTTACATAATTTCATAAAAAATCCACATACATCATGTTGAAAGAGATGTATGTGGATTTTTTTTATGATTTTATTGCCGCAACAAAATCATGTATCTTTTCCGGATTCTTCCCCGCTTTGTCATCATTTTCCACACCTGATGATACATCAACTCCGTCAGGATGCACGGCTTCAATTGCCATGCGCACATTGTCTGGATTTAAGCCACCTGCGAGCAGCAGAAGCTTTTCATCGGGGGGATATTGTCAACCAGCTTCCAGTCAAAGGTTTTTCCACTGCCGGGCTCGGTGGCATCAAACACATAGCCTGCGATGCGTGAATCGTTGTGATACTTTTCATAGCTGCCCATATCAGAGACATTGAAGGCTTTAAGAATCGGGATAGCTTTTGCTGCCTCCGCCTCTGTCTCCGGAATTTCCCCATGTATCTGGACATAGTCAAAGCCTGCAGCCTCAATCTGCCTTATCTGCTCTATGGATGGCGAAACGACAACCGCAACCCTTTTGATGGAAGCATCAAGGGCTACCATAATATCCTTTGCCTGTTCGATGGATATATTCCTCTTACTCTTTGGAAAAAATAACACCATACCCGCAAAATCAACGTGATTTTCGTTGAGATACCGGGCTTCAGCAGGTGAAGTCAGACCGCAGATTTTTATTTTGGTTTTGGAATTTGCATCTAAATTTATTTTTGTATTTATATCTTTATTATTATATTTATTCAGTGTATTCATATCCTAAGAATAGCATTGTTGCAGGTTGATCGCAAGTGGATTGACCATAAATTGTTAGGTGTTGTTCGCAAGCCGCGGGTACCATGGCGCACACACTATCCCACGTTCGCTACGCTACGCAGCTAAGAGACTGTACGAATTGTGCCAAAGGTTTTCTTAACTTGACGAAACCGTCGATACTCGCCATCCATGGCTCGATATCTCCTTGCCCCGGCTTCCATGCCGGTGCATTTCTGTGCTTCATTGCATAATTCTACAGTCTCTAAGCAGCTTCGCTATTCGCTTACATGGAATAGTGTGTGCGCCATGGTACCCGCGGCTTGCGAATAGAGTACTACAAATAACGGTTAATACGGATTGCATGCGCAAAAATGAGATGTTATAATGCAATTGAATTAATAAAGACAACAAAATGGGAGATAACAATTATGTCAACAGAAAAGATTAAAGAATATATTGGAACACAGCTCAAAGCACTCACATCAATAGCAAGCCCTACAGGTTTCACAAAAAATGCTACAGACTATCTGATGAAGCAGCTTGAGGCTATGGGATATGCACCACAGCTTTCAAATAAAGGAAATGTCAGCGTGGAAATCGGTGGAGAGGGCGCACCTCTGGTATTGGCAGCGCATGTGGACACACTTGGAGCCATGGTTCGCTCAATAAAGGATAACGGACGTTTGCGCCCGACAACTATCGGTGGTCATCAGTGGAGCACAGCAGATGGAGAGAACTGCATGGTTTTCACGCGTGATGGCAGAATGTACACAGGCGTGGTGCTAAATACAGAGCCATCGGCACATGTGGCAGACGAAAAGGTTGAGACAAAGGAAGAGAATATGGAAATCCTGCTCGATAAAAATGTAAATGACAAGCAGGGCGTAGCGGCACTTGGCATCCAGACAGGGGATATTATCGCCATGGATCCACGTACAGTCATCACGGAGAGCGGCTATATCAAGAGCCGTTTCCTCGATGATAAGCTGTCAGCCGCCATCTTACTCGGGGTGGCTCATTCCGTAAAGGAGGAGGGCTGGAAGCTAAACCGCAAGGTCACCCTGCTCTTTACGGTTTATGAGGAGGTAGGCCATGGCGGAAGCTTTGTACCGGCTGATACTGAGGAGATGATTTCCGTAGACATGGGCTGTGTTGGAGCCGACCTCGGCTGTACGGAGCGTATGGTTTCAATCTGTGCTAAGGACTCAGGCGGACCTTACAACTATGAGCTTGTCACAGAGCTTTCAAATCTGGCAAAGAGCGAGGGGCTTGACTATGCAATCGATGTTTATCCGCACTATGGCTCAGATGTCGAGGCTACACTGCACAGCGGATATGATATCCGCCATGGCCTTATCGGTGCAGGAGTTTATGCATCACATAACTATGAACGCTCACATATGGATGGCGTGGAGAATACCTATAAGCTTTTGAAAAAATATATTACAAAATAGTATCATTGTGATACATTATTTCATGTATTCAAACAAAGTAGCAGAGGGGTAAATACACCATGAATTTAAAAAAAGTTCATCACATTGCCATTATTGGGAGCAACTATGAGCAATCAAAGCACTTTTATGTGGATCTGTTAGGATTTTCTATTATTCGAGAAAATTACAGACCAGAACGTGATGATTACAAAATTGATCTTCAACTCGATGGGATAGAATTAGAACTTTTTATCATTAAAAATTGTCCAAAGCGCCCCGGTTATCCAGAGGCTTATGGTCTCCGGCATCTTGCCTTTGCTGTAGACTCGGTCGATGATACTGTAAGAGAATTGAATAAAAGGGGCATCATAACTGAGCCGATTAGACTCGATACTTACACAGGCAAAAGAATGACATTCTTTCATGATCCGGACAATCTACCCTTGGAAATTCACGAATAAAGAATAACAATTCGAAAGTTACGGAGGAAACATAATGGAATACAGAAAATTTGATAATATAATAATAGCGAGAATTGACAAAGGGAGGAGATTTTAGAGCAACTGAAAGCAATTGCTATAAATGAGAATATAAAGCTTGCCAGTATCAATGCTCTTGGAGCTATCAATGATTTCACAATCGGAGTATATAAGACAGATGAGAAGAAATATTACTCAAACAGTTTTAAAGGCTATTATGAAATTACATCACTGACAGGTACAATCAATACAATGGATGGAGAATATTATGCACATCTTCATATGAGTGCCGGAAATGAGAAAGGTGAAGCGTTTGGAGGGCATCTGAACAGAGCTGTCGTAAGTGCAACTTGCGAGCTCGTTATTACGGTAATTGATGGAAAAGTTGACAGAGTTTATGATGAAGAAACAGGACTTAATGTATTCAGTTTCTGAACACTTTTTGGTTTTTCATAATAGTATCTACAACTGTTGTTATTTTTATTTGTGGTCGATATTATTTTGAACACAATAAAAGCTATAAAAATGAGGCAATTGATTATGCAAAATGGGAGAACTTTGCAAAAGTAATTAAAGAGCAATGATCGCATGTGAAAACAGCGGGCACAGTATTCCAGACGATTTTCCTGAAGTCAGGAAAATCGTTGAAGCTGGAGTCACCACGAACCCCAAAAAAGATTATGAACTGTCAAGATATGCATGTTATCTGATCGTTCAGAATGGAGATCCAAGAAAAGAGGTCATTGCATTAGGACAGACTTATTTTGCAATCCAGACACACAGGCAGGAGGTTGCTGACCATTTTAATGAACTGGACGAAGATAACAGAAGACTTGTTGTCAGGGGAGACATCAAACAGTGGAATCAAATGTTGGCAGAGACAGTACATAATGCAGGAGTTATTACGAATGAGGAATTTGCGATTTTTCAAAATGCCGGATATATGGGACTATATGGTGGATTAGATGTTGAAGGTATTTTGGCAGCAGTTTATCAGGGTGTGTTTGGTGGAGATGTATATCTGTCATTAGAGGAAAAAGTAGCTAATTTATTATTTAATGAAATTGGTAACTCGCAAGTTGTTTAATGGAGAATGTATGAAGAAGAGAATAACGCTTATTGTTTTTTCGGTGCTAATAATTGTTGCTTTATATGTGTTGTATTGTTTTAATTATATTCCACATAAAAAAAATATACAAATGCAGATTTCAATATAGAAGCTTACAAGAGCAATATTGATAAAGACAATGATGGTATAGATGACCAAACAGATATATTAAATAATGCAAATAATTACATAAAAACTAATCCAAAATATAAAAGCAAATATTATCAAACAGGCTATCCTAATGATGAATATGGAGTATGTACTGATGTAGTAGCTTTTGCTTTAAAAGATGCAGGATATGATTTGATGGTATTAGTAAATGAGGATATAAAAAACAATAAAGAATTATATGATATAGATGCCGTTGATAAAAATATAGATTTTAGAAGAGTTAAAAACTTAAAAGTATATTTCGATAATAATGCAATAAGTCTTACTACAGATATAAATGAAATAGAAGAATGGCAAGGTGGAGATATTGTTGTATTTAAAAACATATCGGCATTATATCTGACAAGAGAAATCGAAAAGGTATATGTTTTGTTATTCATCATGCAAACCCATATCAAATATATTATGAAGAGGATATACTGGAACATCGTGATGATATCATAGGACATTATAGAATCAGTTAAACAACTCCCAGTTTTTGAAACTGAGAAATCGGAATTTACTAAAGGAGACGGTAAATATGTGGTGGTCTATTGGTGGTGGAATCATAATCTTTGCGTTAGGTATGTTTATTTTCTTAAAGCCGGGCTTAATATGGAAATTAACAGAAAAATGGAAATCTTATCGTGCAGATGAACCATCTGAGTTTTACTTGAAAACCACAAAAATAGGTGGTATTCTATTTGCCCTATTTGGAATTATTATGATTATGCTTCCGGTTATTTTGGAGTAATAAATTCCAGTTTGCAGAACTGACCAAAAATACAAACAGTTCGTAAAAGCATATTTTTACGAACTGTTTTTTTCGTATTTACGGCATTCTTTTTCTCAATAATAAAATAGGCAATGGCAATTCTTACCAGTATTTGATATTGTAAAGTTACCACACAAAACAATTCAATACAGAAAGACACCACCGCCCATGAAAAGACTACCATTTGAACGCTTTTCTGACAAGCGGTTTTATTATGCTAATGCACCTCCATGTAAGCAGGGTTTTTCATTAACTACTGATATTTCGCCCTGCTTATTCTTGTAGTAACCAATCGGCTATATTGTGAATTTCGATTCCTTCATAACTATATTGGGGATGTTTGGTTCTGGCAATAATAATTTTCGGATAAACATCTCGAACCTGAAGCAGAGGAGAGTATTCTCTCTCAAATGTTTCCTGCCCGGAAATGTTGTCGCTGACCTGAATATAAATCTTCTCACTGCCTCTCTGGGCAACAAAGTCGATTTTCTTTTGATAGAGCTTGCCGACATAAACATCGTATCCACGGCGAAGAAGCTCGATGCAAACGATGTTTTCATATAGTCATCCGCTTTCAAAAACACAATTATTAACTCGACTTTTTGACAGGCAGTGTATCAACAATGATTTTTCCGATATATCAATATAAATATAGTTGAGTTATTAAAAAGATATTATATTAGTCGAATTTCGAATGATCAATTCTGTTTCATATTGACAGAAAACATGAGGGCAATTAGGATGCTGAATTCTTTCAAGAATTTGTCTTGCAGCAGCAATACCTAGATATTTCTGAGGAGTGCTTATGGTTGTCAATGACGGTGAAATTCTGGAAGCAGCAGGGATGTTATCAAATCCAACAACACATATATCTTTGGGAATCTGGAAACCAAGGAACTGCAGTGCGTATATCAACTGGATAGCAGTCCAGTCATTTCCGCAGATGAATACATCTGGCAGTGATATCATAGCTTGCAAATTATTAACTGTGGTCTGAAAATTCCGAAAATCCTCCGGCGTTTGATGAAGAAGGCAATTCTTCTGATTAAGTGGAAGCTGATGTTCAGCAAGACACTCGGATAAGGCATTATAACGTTCCTGGAATCCACGGCTTACATTAGGGGAATAGAGGTCTCCAACAAAACCAAAGCTTTCAGCTCCTTTTTCTATAAGTTGATTAATTATTTTTTTAGATTCTTTTTACTTTCCATTGTGACTACATCTATTCCATTTAGTTCTTCAAACGGAACATTTGGCATATCTACAGATACAATTGGAAGATTAAATTGTGAGAGGGCATCGCATACAACTTTATCACAGATCTCAACAAGAATAATTCCTTTGATAGAAGAATCAGAAATAGTTTGTGGGAAATTGAGTTGTTTTAGATCACTGTCGGACATGATACTGATTGCCAGATGATAATTCGCATTTGAAAGAATCGATTCAATTCCTCGTAAAACGGTGGTCCAAAATTCGGAGTCGGAAGCGTAAGTTCTGGTAAGGAAAAGAATCGTCCCATTGCTGCCTGTTTCGGAGGCAGGTATGACAGGGGTGGCGAAAGTGGCATTTTATAACCAAGCTTAGAAGCTGTCTTTATAACCAGATTTCTTGTATTTTCAGATACCTCAGAACTGTTTTTTAAGGCTTTTGAAACAGTATTTCTGGAAAGCCCCAGATGATCAGCAATATTTTGAATGGTACATTTCATAGTAAACTCCTTTTATATTGTATTTATATGTTTCAGATATAGTATAACACAAAATGCACGAATTGCAAACAATACAACGTAAAAACAAAATGCACAAAATGCACGGAAAAAGAAGAGGATAATATAAATAATGCACAAAAAATGTGAGGCTAAAATATAGAAAAAGAGGGAAAAGGAGAAAATACTGTGCAAAAACTTGAAACAATGCAAAGAATATGATAATGTAAATGCATGAAACGAAATGTGCAAATGGTGCAAAAAGGAGGGTAAAAATGAGGCAATTATTTTATAAACAAAAGGAGGGTAAAAATGGGGCGATTATTTTATAAGCCAGAAAATGCCTGGGTTGGTGATTTGATTCCATATTATGAAAACGGAACCTATTATGGATTTTATCTTCATGATCCAAGAATACGTGATAAAGAATATGCCGAAGATACTACATGGCATCTGATTGAGACCAAAGATTTTGTTAATCTGGATTATAAAGGTGAATCAATTGCAAGAGGTGGTATTCATGATGCCAACAAGAACGCATATACAGGATCGGTTATCAAATGTGAAAAAGATGGATTGTATCATGTTTTTTATACCGCTTATAATGAGGATTTTAAACTTCGCGGTAAAACAATTCAATCTGTAATGCAGGCCACAGGGAAAAGTCTGGAAAATTTGGAGACAGTAAAAGATTTTTTGTTTGTCTCAGATGGAAAACAGTATGAAGAGTTTGACTGGAGAGACCCTTTTGTTTTTTGGAATGACGAAGACCAATGCTATTATATGCTGTTGGCGTCAAGAGTGACGAACAGAGGAGATCTCAGAGGTGGATGCATTGCATTGTGTAAGTCCGAAGATTTAATAAACTGGACTTATGAGAAACCTTTTATGATCCTAAAATGTATATTACTATGGAATGTCCTGAACTGTTTAAAATGGGCGAATATTGGTATCTGGTATTTTCAACATTTTCAGATCAGTTTACAACACATTATCGTATTTCGAAAAACTGGAATGGCCCATGGGAAATACCTGATGATGATGTTTTTGATACAAGAGCTGATTATGCAATCAAGACTGCTTCTGATGGTAAAAGACGATTTGCTTTCGGATGGATAGCGAGCAAATATGGAAATACTGATTTTGGTCCATGGGAATGGGGCGGAACAATGAATTTTCATGAAATAATTCAGAATTCGAAAAACGGAGAACTTAGAATTAAAGCTATTCCGGAAGTGCTGGATTATTTTTCGAAAGAGATTGAATTGAAAAAAGAAACTTTATATAACTGCAAGATGGTACAGGCGCAGGATGGAGTCAGCGTTGAAAGTGATACGCTGGGGGCTCTTTTATATCCTTTAGGTGATACTTTTGCGTTGGATATGGTAATAAAGCCTGAGAGATACCATGAATTTGGAATTGCGTTACATGTGGATAAAGAACTCGAAACGGGTTATTTCTTACGTATGAACCCTAAAAATCAATTAGTTGCATGGGATATGTGGCCAAGAGGAGAACAGGGAAGATATCAGTGGCAGATAAAGGGAGATGTTCCTTATCAGATAGAAACTGCAAGAAAACTGCCAAAAGCGGAAGAATATCGAGGTCACATCATAAAAGAAAAAGATATCTGCGTAGTGTATATTAATGATGAAATTGTTCTTTCGACCAGGATGTATAATCATAAAGATGGTTATGCAGGTATTTATGTAGTACAAGGCAATGTAAAATTAATTCAATATAAAGAAAAAAAAGGAGCGAGTAATATGAGGAAAAAGATAATTAGTGCTATGTTGGCATTGTGTATGGCTGGTAGCTTATTAACAGGATGTGGGACGTCTGCTGATGCAGGAAAGAAAAAGTAAAGACAGCGGGGACGTTACTACCGTAAAATGGTTTACGTCAAGACCGGTTGACGGAGCAATTGATCAGGTAATGCATGAAATCGCAGATGAATACAGTGAGAAGATGGGTGGAAAATGGAAGATTGAATTTGAAACTACAGCTGATAGACCATCATATTTGCAGAAACTGAAAACATTGATTGCAGGTGGAAATATGCCGGATATCATTGATATTGACGCAGATCCGTATTGCCAGGAACTGGTTGATGCAGGAATGCTTGTAGATGTAAAAAATTCCTGAAGGATAATGGTAAATATGATAGTTTTTATCCGACTGCTCTGAAATATCAGGAATTTACAGACGGATCCATGTATACACTTCCATTGGAATATCATGTTGAAATGACCTGGTATAATAAGGAAATTTTTGACAAATATGGTTTATCAGTACCGAAAACTATGGATGAGTGGCTGGATGTATGTAAAACGTTGAAGGAAAATGGAGTAACACCAATTTCAGTAGATGGTGTTGACAGATGGCCGGTACAGAGATATCTGGCAATGATGCCGTTTAGAGAATCTGGTAACGATTATATTATCAATCTTCGTGATGGAAAAGAAAAAATGGCCGGAGATGAAGGTAAAGAGGCAGCAACATTCATGAAGAATATGGGACAGTATTTTAATGATGGATTTGCAGCAACGGATTATGCAACTGCACAGTCGATGTTCCTGGATGGAAAATCCGCAATGTACTACATTGGTGATTGGGAGATTGCAGCTATGCAGGATGCTTATAAAGCTGGAAAAATAGATTATTTCTATCTTCCAACTATCGAAAACGGAAAAACAGATGCAAGTGAATTTTGCGTAAACTCTGGAATCGGAATGGCATTCAATGCAAAAACATTTGATGCAAAAACCAAAGACTTTATACTTTACGTACTGGATAACTATGGTAAAAAATATGCAGAAAAACAGCAGATGTCACCAATCAAAACAGAACTTCCGTCAGATGTAGAATTCTCAGATCTGTATCTTAGAATTCGTGATGATATGGATAAAACAGGTGCGCAGTTCCTGAAACCATGGGATACATATCTGGATGCAGATACTAATACAACTATGCAGGATAATTTATTGCTTCTTGCATCCGGGGATATGTCAGTTGATGATTTCTGCAAACTGATAGATGATTCTATTGCAACCAACGCGAAAAACTAAGGATGTTTGATGTCTGGGAGAAGACTCTCCCAGACATCCTGTATTTAAAACCATGGAGGACAATATGGGCGTAATTAAGAACAAAAAATGGTTTTTTATATTTTTATTACCTGGACTGTTATTTTATATTTTGTCAGTTTTTATCCAATTGAAGAGTCTATTAGGCTAAGCTTTTTGGAATGGAACGGAATTGGTGATAAAACTTTTGCAGGTCTGCAAAATTATGTTACAATGTTTCATGATCCAACATTTTATAAATCATTTTTAAACAATCTGATTTATCTTCTTATTGTGGTAGTTATGCAGCTTGGAATCGGACTTGTTTTTGCTGTATTACTGACTTTTATGAAAAAACATGTGACATTTGTTAAGACTTTATACTATGTTCCTTGTATTATCACAACTGTAGCTATCGCACAGCTGTTCAGAAGTATGTATGCAACAGAACCTATGGGGCTGATAAATCAGTTTTTTCAGGCTATAGGAATGGAAGGAATGGTTACTTCCTGGCTGGCAAATATTCACACTGCACTTATAGCAGTGTCAGTGCCAGAAGGCTGGAGATTTACAGGAATGTATATGGTTATTTTTTATGCGGCGTTAATTTCGCTTGATCCATCTGTATACGAAGCAGCAAAAGTCGATGGTGCAACAGATTTCCAAATTCTGTTAAAAATAAAACTTCCATTGATTAAGGATATTATTCTTCTGACTCTTACTATGTGTTTGACAGGTGCGCTGAGAGGATTTGATATTCCATTTCTTCTTACAAGTGGAGGACCGGGAAATGTAAGCGAGCTGCTCTCTACATACATGTATAAGAAAGCATTTTCCAATAACCAATATGGTTATGGTAGTGCTCTGGCAGTGTTTATCATTATTGAAAGTATGTTGGTGGTATTTATACTTCGTAAAATATTTTCAGAGCGGAAGGAGTGTAAAGAATCATGAAAAAGAAAATTGGAAAAATTGTATTTGCGATAGTTATTCTTGCCTTTCTGCTTATTCAGGTTTATCCTATAATATGGCTTTTTATGGCAAGTGTTAAGCCGACGATAGAATTGTCTACAACGCCGTTTGCTTTGCCGAAAGTGGTGACATTTGAAAACTTTATAAAGGTATTTTCAGATGGAAAAATAGGCATTTATATGTGGAATAGTTTAAAAGTAACGGGAATCTCACTGATTCTGATTATTTTTCTCAGTTCGACAGTAGGCTATGCATTGTCAAAATTCAGAATACGTGGAAAAAAAACAAATTTATAAATTTTTTACGTTCGGAATCATGGTGCCAGTACAGATTACATTGATTCCACTGTTTATTTTCTATAGTAAAATGGGAATCTTGAATACAAGTTTTTCACTGATTTTACCACAGGTTGGATTTGCTCTTCCTCTGGCTGTGATGATGTTTGTAAGTTTCTATGATTTTGTTCCGGATGAGCTGGTTGAGGCGGCTATTGTAGATGGATGTAATCCAGGTGTTACATTTATAAAAATTGTGTTTCCATTGGCACGAAATACAATAATTACAATTGCATCCATGTATAGTATTCTTATATGGAATGATTTTATTTTTGCAAATACATTTATCAGTGACAGTAATGCAAAAACAGTTGCAATGGGATTGAAGGATTATGTGGGAGCATTTGGTAATGTAGACTGGGGTTTAACATTTGCAGCTATCGTTATATCTATACTTCCACCACTTATTATTTATTTTGCACTTAATAAATGGGTTACTGCAGGTATGACAATGGGAGCAACTAAAGGTTGATAAATAGAATGATATTAGGAGGATATGAAATGATATTTCCGGGAGATATCTCAAAGATGCCCTATCTGACACATGGGAAAAGCAGAGCAATTAATGCTGAGAACAGGACAGGAGAAAAAGGAAAAGGCGGGATGGCAGCCAGCCCGCTTGGACCTTCACGTAAGGGAAGCCCGTGTTTGAATAATATTCAACCGGGACAGGAAGAAGTTTTGGCAGATATTGAGGGCCAGGTGTGATCCAGCATATATGGATAACTGTTGACAGTAAGACCTCGGAAGGTGACTGTTTTGTACTGAGGGATCTGATTATGCGAATGTACTGGGATGGAGAAGAGAATCCGTCGGTAGAAGTGCCATTGGGTGATTTCTTCTGTTGTGGATTTGGCCAGGAATGTATTGTGAATTCTGCTATTATAACTGTTGTTCCATCACGATGACTTAATTCTTATTTTGCAATGCCCTTTCATAAACATGCTCGCATTACTATTGAGAATCAGCATAAAAATCCAATACCGGCTTTTTTTTATCAGATTGATTACTGCCTGTATGATTCGCTTCCAGAAGACACTTCTTATTTTCATGCTCAGTGGAGAAGGCAGGCAATAACTGAAATTGGAAAAGATTATGTTATTCTTGATAATGTAAAAGGAAGTGGCCGTTATGTAGGTACTTATCTGGGACTTTCAGCTTTGCAGAGGTACTGGTGGGGAGAGGGTGAAGTTAAATTCTACATTGATGGAGATGAAAAATATCCAACAATATGTGGAACAGGAATGGAAGACTATTTCGGAGGTTCCTGGAGTTTCGCATCAAATGAAAATGGCAGAATTGTAGAACAGAATTATTCTACCCCATATTTGGGATATCCATTTTATTCCAGACATGATTCACTTGTTTGGAATCAATATCATAATGATGATTGTCCGCCAATGCGTGGATTTTACAGATGGCATATCCCTGATCCTGTATTTTTTGAGGAAAATCTGAAAGTAACGGTACAGCAAATAGGGGTTAGTCATAATGGATTGTTTGAGCGACAAGACGATCTTTCAAGTGTGGCATACTGGTATCAGAGTGAACCTCATCAGAAGTTTAAAGAACTACTACCGGTAGAGAAGAGATGGCCAAGATAAATGTTATAGGAAAAGTCCTGCATTACTTTTTTTACGAGTGAGGCGGGACTTTTGTGAGTGTTATTTGATCGGTTCAAAATCAACAGCGAGAGTGTAATATAAAGTGCGGTATCTTTAAGAAAGAAGTTTCAGGATTAAATATGGCAGAAATAAAGAACTCGGAATCAGATATGAGCACTCAGCAGAAAGCTGAGCAGGACAAAGAGAAAAGAAGAGAAGAAAGAGGCAAAAAGAGCAAAAAGACAGCACTACAGGGAACTGAATGAGCCACCAAAACTCACCGTGCTTGAGGAAGTGGGAAATGCAGTCACACATGGAATAGGAGCAGGACTGATTCAACATTGCTGCTGTGAATTGAGATTCCAAAGCGTTTTTGAAGGATATACATTTGACAAATTACAGATTTACTTTCAGCTACGATGGCACCCACTATCACGGCTGGGAGATCCAATAAAAGTTATAAAAAGATGAAACAGACTGATAACTTCAAGTTTGCAGAACATGACCAAAAATAAAACCAGTTCGTAAAATGACATTTTTACGAACTGGTTTTGAGTTGCATTTTCAAATAATATTTATCTATTTTGTAATTAACCAAAATATCTGTCAAGAAGTCCCTTAAGGGCTCTTCCGTGTCTAGCCCCGTCACGAGCCATCTCATGAACTGTATCATGGATTGCATCAAGGTTGTTCTTCTTTGCACATTTAGCAAGGTCAGTCTTTCCTGCTGTAGCACCGAACTCACAGTCAACTCTCCAAGCAAGGTTGTCCTTTGTTGTAGCCTTCATGTTAGGCTCAAGGTCCTCACCTGAGCATCTCTGCAAATTTTGCTGCATGTTCTGCCTCTTCGTAAGCAGCTTTCTCCCAGTAAAGACCAACTTCCGGATATCCCTCGCGGTGAGCAATACGAGCCATGCAGAGGTACATACCAACTTCAGAGCACTCGCCCTCGAAGTTAGCCTTTAACTGCTCGAAGATGTATTTCTTATCTTCATCAGAGATTTCAGGATTGTTCTTAACAGTTGAAGCGTATACTCCAAACTCATGCTCTGCAGCAAGTGTTAAATCTCCCTCAACCTTCTTGAATTTATCTGCGCCAACGTGGCATACCGGACACTCTGCCGGTGGATTCTCTCCCTCATAAACGTATCCACAAACTGTACAAACCCATTTTGCCATAATAATGTTCCTCCTTTTAAAGATAGTAAATAAATGTTTAATTGTTGTAAAAATTGTCAGGCTCTAGGAAAGCTCATTCTTGCAATCCGGACAAAGTCCCGTAAACGAAACTGAGCAGCTCTCAATGGCTAAATCAGTGGATTCCTGCACCTGTGTCATCAGCTCATCGGCGAAGTCCAAATCGATATCCATCACGCGTCCGCAGCCTCTGCATATAAAGTGATAATGAGGCGCTGTGTTGTAATCGTAATGGTCAGGACCGACTCCGGTCGAAATCTTGATGATCTCACCAATTTCCTCAAGCAAGGAAAGGTTTCTGTAAACAGTTCCAAGACTGATGTTTGGAAATTCTTTTTTGATATTCTGATAGATAGTTTCAGCAGTCGGATGATCGGTCCGGCTCGCCAGAAAGTTGACTATCGACTCTCTTTGACGACTATACTTAATCATATGAATCTCCTTTTAAATGAAATCAGGAATTGTTACTGATATCAATATACATGATAGTACTATAATTGTCAAGAGGAAAATAAGAATAATTCCTATTTTATTTTCACAAGATGGCTCGAATAGCTATAAATCAAGTATAAATTAATAATACACATAATATCACTGCTCCACTCATAGAATAGTACAAAACGCGCAGGCGGGTAAATAAGCATGAAGAGATTCGTTACATACCTGTATTTATATGATGGCAGAATGAAAGGAAATAATGCAGGCTTTATAAAAGTAGAAATAAATGGAGAAAAAGTGCATTTCTCGTACAGATAAAAAATCTCGGAAAATACTCCGGAAAAGGAAAAGTGTATCTGGTATATGAAGCGGAGGCGGTCATAGAGGCAGGAGAGCTTACGGTAAAAAACGGTGAAGCGAGAGAGAGATATATAATGTAGATACTGAAAACGTAAAGGACAGTGGAAAGACATTTTTGCAGGTGCTCGGTGTAAAAATAGAGCTGGAAAATGCAGATGAAAAATTTCTGGCAAGCTGCTGGACGGATAACACGGCAGCAGTTATAGGAAAACCACTCAAGGTACAAGCAGATTTATCAAATAAGAAAAAACCTGTATCGACTACTAAGCCTGAACCGGGCTGTCAGAAAGAAGTTCATAGTCAAAATGTTGATGACAGTCAGGACAAAATCAGGCGCATAGACATATCAGAGCTTCGCACGCTTCCGGCCAAAAACTGGTACATAGTCAACAACAGCTTTCTTACACACGGTTACGCAAACTATAAGCATCTCGTCATCAAAACGGATACAGCTGGCAGGCAATATCTCGGAGTGCCGGGCGTGAGCGAGCCGCAGGAGCGCATGCTGGCAGGGATATTCGGCTTCACGGAATTTGAGCCGGCCGCACCGGCAAATGCAGCGGATGTCGATAGCGGAGTGTTCGGATACTGGTTCTGCCAGCTGTAGTTTTTATAGATTGTAAGAAAATGTCCTTTCCTCTGCACAAAACCACAGAAATTGTGTATAATTAAAGCTAACAAAAGAAAACTGTGGGAGGTGGCATTACATGAAAAATTATTCAAAGGATCCTGACAGACAGTATCATATCCAGGTCGCAAAGGGAGAGGTCGGCAGGTATGTTATCATGCCGGGAGATCCGAAGAGGTGCGTTAAAATAGCGCAGTACCTTGACAATCCGGTCCTGATAGCTGACAACAGGGAGTTTATCACATACACCGGCACATTGGATGGAGTGAAGGTCAGTGTGACATCGACAGGCATCGGCGGACCATCCGCATCCATCGCGATGGAGGAGCTGTACAGATGCGGTGCAGATACCTTCGTGAGGATCGGAACCTGCGGAGGCATGCAGACAGATGTGAAAAGCGGTGACATCGTGATTGCGACAGGCGCCATCCGCATGGAGGGCACATCAAAGCGAGTATGCGCCGATAGAGTTTCCGGCTGTGGCAGATTTAGATGTCACAAACGCGCTTGTTGCGGCAGCAAAGCAGAAAAACTTTACGCATCACACAGGCGTGGTGCAGTGCAAGGATGCATTTTACGGACAGCACGAGCCTGAAAAAATGCCGGCAGGCTACGAGCTTATCAATAAATGGAATGCATGGAGGATGCTTGGCTGTCTTGCGTCAGAGATGGAGTCAGCCGCGCTTTTTGTCGTTGCGGCAAAGCTTGGAGTCAGGGCAGGCTCATGCTTCCTTGTGGTCGCAAATCAGGAGAGGGAAAAGCTCGGGCTTGAGAATCCTGTGGTACGCGATACGGACATGGCGGTTCAGGTGGCAGTTTCAGCAGTGCGAAACCTCATTCGTGAGGATTGCGCCGGAGAATAAGTCAGACATAAAACACAGAAACGGAGAACAGACATTGGATATAAATGAAATTTTAAAACACGTTGACCATACACTTTTATCCCCACAGGCTACATGGGACGAAATCAGGCAGATATGCGATGATGCGATAAAATATCACACAGCATCGGTCTGCATACCGCCGAGCTATGTAAGTCAGGCGTCAAAGTATCTGGGCGAAAGGGTAAAGGTCTGTACAGTGATAGGCTTCCCTAACGGATATTCGACCACTGCGGTGAAAGCCTTTGAGACAGAGGATGCCCTTGCAAACGGAGCGAAGGAGATAGATATGGTCATCAATATCGGCTGGCTCAAGGATAAAAGGTATGAGCTGATAGAGGATGAAATAAAGAAGCTCAAGTCCATATGCAAGGATAAGGTGCTTAAAGTCATCATCGAGACCTGCTTTCTCACTGATGATGAGAAAATCAGGATGTGCGATATCGTGACGAGCGCAGGGGCTGATTACATCAAGACATCTACAGGCTTTGGCACGGCAGGTGCGACCTTTGACGATATAAAGCTGTTTTCAGAGCATATCGGAGAGGGTGTGAAGATGAAGGCTGCCGGAGGAATTTCTTCATTAGATGATGCAGAAAGATTTCTCGAGCTTGGCGCTGACAGGCTTGGGACAAGCCGTGTGGTGAAGCTCATTAAGGCTATGGACTGAATTTTCGTATACAATAAATAACCGGGGAATTATATATGGATAAAAAACAATTGAAAAACTGATTGATACAGCCCTTGCACAGCTTGACTTTTCATATGCGCCGTACTCAGGCTTCAATGTCGGTGCGGCTCTTTTAGCAAAAAATCAGGCAGTCTACACCGGCTGCAATATAGAAAATGCAGCCTACACACCGACAAACTGTGCGGAAAGGACAGCATTTTTCAAGGCCGTGAGTGAAGGCGTGCGGGATTTTGAGGCAATCTGTATCGTGGGCGGAAAGAACCAAAAAGCGACAGATTATACAGCGCCATGCGGAGTATGCCGCCAGGTTATGATGGAGTTTTGCAATCCGAAGACTTTTAAAATAATACTGGCAATTGACAGGGAAAATTATAGGGTTTATACACTGGAGGATATGCTCCCGCAGGGGTTCGGACCTGCGAACCTTGAGTAGAGCGACATGGTAGCTGTACCTTTAATGGGCTGTATAATGGGCTGTAATAGTTGTTGGTTATATGGTCGTGTGACCATTAGCCGCCTCAACAGGAAGTGGGAAAACGGAAATGGGGGAAATATGGAGAGAGAAGAGAATATAAGAGATAATATAATAAAGCTGCCGAAAATTGAGCTTCACTGCCATCTGGATGGCTCATTAAGCCGTGAATTTGTCGAGAAAAGGCTTGGCAGGACGGTGCAGGAGGCAGAGCTTAGCGTGTCGGATGACTGCACAAGTCTCGCACAGTACCTGGAGAAATTTGACTTGCCGGGGCAGTGCATCCAGGATGAAAAGGGGCTTGAGGGAGCCGCCTATGATGTGCTTAAGGGCATGCACCGGGAAAACGTCGTATACGCGGAAATCCGTTTTGCACCGCTGCTTTCAGAGAATGAGCGGATGAGCTGCGAGCGCGTGATAGAGGCTGCGATTAAGGGACTTGAGAGAGGTAAAAAGGATTTTGGCATAGAATATGGGCTTATTGTGTGCGCCATGAGGCATCACAGCGAGGAACAAAACAGACGCATGCTGCACACCGCAAGGAAATTTTTAGGCGCGGGTGTGTGCGCGGCGGACCTTGCAGGTGCTGAGGTGCCTTACCCTATGTCAGGATTCATGGAGCTTTTTCAAATATGCAAAGCAGCTTGGGCTGCCTTTTACAATTCATGCGGGAGAGTGTGGAAATGCACAGAATATCATAGATGCAGTGGAGGCAGGCGCGGCCAGGATAGGCCATGGAATAGCCATGAGAGGCCACGGTGATCTGGAAAGGCAGCTTTCGGCAAAGGGCATAGGCATCGAGCTTTGTCCGATAAGCAATCTGCAGACAAAGGCAGTGGCTTCAGCAGACGAATATCCCATCAGGGAGTTTTTGGATGCGGGATTAAAGGTTACAATAAACACAGACAACCGCACTGTAAGCAACACAACTTTATCTAAAGAGCTTGAGTTCATAGAAAAAACCTATGGCATACGCGAGGAGGAGCTGCCGCTTATGATGAAAAAATGCACTGGATGTGGCATTTGCGGATGATGCCGTGAAGGAGCGGATTTTTAGGCAGCTAGTATAGTGCCGCGAGATTTATGGAGATTTAACATTTAGTCGCAGCACAAATTTACGGACCGGAAAATGGAGGTATGACACCATGAAGAAATATAACAGAATTTTTGTGATAGTCCTGGATTCTCTGGGAATCGGCGCAATGCCGGATTCGGAAAGGTTTGGAGACACAGATGTAGACACCTTTGGACATATACATTTTGAGAGGATGCAGACTCTCGACATCCCAAATCTTACAAGGCTTGGGATGCTCAATCTGCACTGTGGCGGTCAGATGCAGCCGACTGCTGAGCCAATCGGCAGATTTACGCGGCTGGCAGAGGCGAGCAACGGCAAGGACACGATGACAGGCCACTGGGAGATGATGGGCATAAAAACCGAAAAGCCGTTTAAGACCTTCACAGAGCACGGATTTCCACCGGAGCTCATAGCTGAGCTTGAGAAGCAGTGCGGAAAAAAGGTCATAGGCAACAAGAGCGCCAGCGGCACTGAGATAATCGAGGAGCTCGGAGAGGAAGAGATAAAGAACGGTTCGATGATTGTATACACGTCAGCGGATTCGGTGCTTCAGATTTGCGGTAATGAGGAGACCTTTGATTTACAGAATCTCTACCGCTGCTGTGAGATAGCCAGAAAAATAACACTCAAGGACGAGTGGAGAGTAGGGCGCGTCATTGCAAGGCCATATGTGGGAAAGAAAAAGGGTGAGTTCGTGCGAACCTCAAACAGGCACGACTATGCGCTTAAGCCTACAGGTCTTACTGCATTAAATGCATTAAAGGACAGTGGACTGGATGTCATTTCAGTCGGCAAAATCAATGATATTTTCTGCGGAGAGGGCATTACAGAGGCATTCCGCTCAAAGAGCTCGGTTCATGGAATGGAGCAGACCATTGATATTTGTGAGAAGGATTTTAAAGGGCTGTGCTTTGTGAATCTGGTCGATTTCGACGCACTGTGGGGACACCGCAGAAATGTGACAGGCTACGGAGAGGAAATTGAGAAATTCGACAAAAACCTGGGCATTTTAATGGAAAAGCTAAGGGATGATGATCTGCTCATACTGACCGCAGACCACGGAAACGACCCTACCTACAAGGGAACGGACCACACACGCGAGTATGTGCCGTTTATCGCGTATTCGAAGAGCATGAAGGGCGGCGGCGCAATTGAGGAGGAAGCCACCTTTGCGGTGATTGGAGCCACAATTACTGACAACTTCGGCGTAAAAATGCCGGAGGGTACCATCGGACATTCTATTCTTGAAGAGCTTTAATGGGTAATATCTCAGGAATTTTTAACTTTAACAGAAAATATATGGAGAAAAAAATGAACAGTATATATGAAAACTCACCACATGTCTTGCAAGTGTGCGTGAAAAACAGATTTTGTACCGGAGACAGCCATAGTTTTGGGCTCGGGACTTGGAGACTATGCAGAGCAGATTAAGATAGAGACAACAATAGATTACAAGGATATCAAGGGCTTTCCGACATCTACAGTTCCAGGACACAAGGGCAGGTTTGTATTTGGATATGTGGATAGTGTGCCTGTTGTCATCATGCAGGGCAGAGTACATTATTATGAGGGGTATCCGATAACAGACGTGGTGCTGCCGACACGCCTCATGGGAATGATGGGCGCAAAAAAGTTGATACTCACAAATGCGGCAGGCGGCCTCAATACTGATTTTAATCCGGGAGACTTTATGCTGATTTCGGACCATATCGCGACAGCCATACCAGGTCCACTGATCGGAGCCAATATTGATGAACTGGGCGAGCGTTTTCCGGATATGAGCGAGGTATACAGCCGCAGAATGAGGGAAATCGTAAAAGAAAAGGCAGATAAGCTTGGCATAAAGCTGAGAGAAGGAGTCTACGTACAGCTCACAGGCCCGCAGTATGAGACCCCGGCCGAGGTCAGGATGTGTAAAATCCTCGGAGGAGATGCCGTCGGAATGAGCACAGCCTGTGAGGCACTTGCAGCGCGTCATATGGGGCTTGAGGTTTGCGGAATATCATGTATCACAAACCTGGCAGCAGGTCTATCCGACAAAAGCTCAACCACAAGGAAGTGCAGGAAACCGCAGACCGCGTGGCAAAGCAGTTTACAGAACTGATCACTGCTGTGGTGAGAGAGGTGTAAATGCTTAGAAACTTGACAATAAATCGTATCATAGCGTATACTTTAGAATCCTAACAGATGGGATGGAGGATTTCAATGTTAAATATATATTTAGGGATATGGAAAATGCAATTTACCATCCTCCGGTGTATTTTGATAACACATATGAAGATGAATGGATAACGGATGAGCTGTCTGTCAAAATGATAAAAGATATAGATAAATCAGACGTCATTGGACCACATCTGGTACAAAGCCCGATACTGGGACCGATATCCACAAAGGAATTGTCCGGTGGAGTGAAAACCCTTATGCTGATGGCTTTTGATGATAGCGGAAAATTTTTTAACGCTTCAGCGTGTGGTGATAACTGCGCAAAGTGGATATTGAGAATTGCGGGCAAAAAGAATCTGACAATTAATCTGCATCATATAATGGATTTTGGTAAAGATTTTGAGGCAAAGATACTGAATACGGGAGAAATAGTTCACAGTATGGCTGAATTCATCAGTGTTGCAGGTAAATATGTATAGGAGAAAGTATGAAGGGTAAGCATAAAATTGTTGTGAAAAACAATAGACTTCATTATGAATTTGAAATAAAAAGAAATATCACGATAATAAAAGGGGACAGTGCTACTGGGAAAACAACACTCATAAATATGATCAGACAATTTGCAAACCTTGGTAATGCAAGCGGAATTGAAATCGAATGTGATGCCCCGTGCACAGTTCTTGAGGGAAATATGTGGCAGATGCTGCTCAAAAAATTTATCAGGAAATATCATTTTTATTGATGAAGAAAATCAGTTTATAAGACAGCAAGAGTTTGCTGAACTTGTAAAGACGTCAGATAATTATTTTGTGATAATAACAAGAGAAAATCTGTACAATCTGCCATATAGTGTTGAAGAAATATATGGACTGTATTCTTCAGGAAAGTATCAGAACACAAAGCAAATATATCAGGAGATGTATCATTTATCCTTTAAATCAGGATCTTTCATGTAAACCTGACAAAAAATTGTTGAAGCAAACTGGATATGAGTATTTCAAGGCAATATCAATCCTAGCCGACGGTGCAGCAATTGGCCCGGAAATGGATGCATTATATAAAATGTCTGTGGAAAAAAGGCAATATAAAGTTATATCTGCCGGAATCATTTGAGTGGATTATACTCAGTTCTGAGTTGCTTGAAGACAAGATTAAGGATATTATGAGAAGAATAAAAATATAATTTTGAGAAATATAAAAAATAGTATAGATTTTTGAAGACAAAAAAATATGATAAATTGGCGCAGACATTGTTTCCTGGATAAAACGCAGGAACATATTTGTTCAAAAAAGGAAAGCTTAATCCTACATATTTGCATGAGAAGAATAAAATATAATTTTGAAAAATATTAATAGATTTTTATAAATGGACTCATTTATTTTAACAAGCCCGTAAATATAGTGATTACACCACTGCCCATGCAGCATCAGATAATCTAAGAAGTCCCTCCTGCACGAAGCCAAGCCCATTAAGAAGCTTCATCGAAGGCACATTTCCCGGGTGGACAACCGCTGTCACCTTGTGCATGCGAAGCTCATTAAAGGCAAGCTTGGTGCAGAAGCCGACTGCCTCAGTGGCATACCCCATGTGGTGAAACTCACTGGAAAATTTATAGCCAATTTCACAGCTTCCGTAGAAAGCCGGAGCGATATTATGTATACACACAGTGCCGATAATCCGGTACGGATTTTCTTTTCTCAAAAACATAAAATCTGAAAAGCTGTGATTTGACAGACATATTGTATTCATATCTGAGCACCTTCTGCAGGTGCTTCACAGTATAAAAAGTCCGGCACGCGGTCTATTTCATACATTTCGAAAAGCTCTTTATCCCTATTGTAAAAATCCAAAACCTGCGGGGCACAATCAGCACGCAATACCTTAAGAAGCAGGCGTGGGGTTTCATATTGAAAAAAACATATTTTCCTTCTTTCATATTTGGTGTATCATGTAATTATTCAAAACCACCTCACGTACATTCGCAAAAAGCGCACGATACTGTGCTTTGTCACTGCTACGCAGTTAATTTTGCTCATATGTGGGGTGGCTCTATTCGAGGCCATTTTTAAGAACAAGAAAAACTGCTGCTTACATGCGAGCATGACGCATCAGCTTTTCTTGTTCTCAGTGGTTCTGAATAGTTATTGTATTATAATAGATTATAACACATGGAGCAGACAAATATGACACAAGATGAAAAATATATGAAACAGGCAATAAAACAGGCAAAAAAGCATACGCACTGATGAAGTGCCGATAGGCTGCGTAATTGTAGCCGGTGATAAAATCATTGCACGTGGCTACAACCGCAGAAATACCGACAAAAATCCGCTCGCTCATGCGGAGCTCTCTGCCATCCGCAAAGCCAGCAAAAGACCGGAGATTGGCGTCTTGAGGAATGCACCATGTACGTCACCCTTGAGCCCTGTCAGATGTGTGCCGGGGCAATAGTACAGGCACGCATTCCCAGAGTGGTAATAGGTGCCATGAATCCGAAAGCAGGCTGTGCAGGCTCGATCATCAATCTACTGCAGATGCAGCAGTTTAATCATCAGGTGCAGACAGATATAGGCATCTGCGGTGACGAATGCAGCACTATGCTTTCTACCTTTTCAAAGAGCTGCGAAAGAAGCGCAAGCTTCAAGGGCAGTAAAGACGGCTATATGGATGGAACTTGCTTCTACATAATATACGTTATATACATTTTCTTATGAAAAAATATCTACAGGTGTCAGAAATGGAATAAGAAATTGTGTATATAAGTGAAAGGAGGAAGTGAGCATGGATGATAGCGCAATAGTTGAATTGTTTTGGAAGCGTGATGAACAGGCAATTGCTGCAACAACAGAAAAATATAATGTATATTGTTTATCAATTGCGATGAATATTTTGGGAAACATTGAGGATGCAGAGGAATGTGTGAATGATGCATATCTGAATACATGGAATTCTATTCCGCCAAACAAACCTAAAATGTTATCGACTTATCTTGGAAAGATAGTCAGAAATATGTCATTCAATTTGTATAAGAAAAACAGAGCTAAGAAGCGCACAAATGGAAGCTTCACGTTAATATTGGATGAATTATCTGAGATAATCACTGATTCGAAAAATATTGAAGATGAGGGCAATGCCAGGTTCCTGTTAGAGAACATTAATTCTTTTCTTAAGGAAATACCGGCTGAGAAAAGACAAATTTTTTGTGTGTCGTTACTGGTATTCCTGACAGCGTCAGGGACATAGCAAAGAGATATGGCATGACTGAAAACAATGTTTCAGTTACATTAAAGAGGATAAGAAAAAAATTACATGATTACCTTGTTGAAAGGGGCGTTGATTTATGAATGCAGAGAAGATATTTGATGTAATGGAAAACATAGACGAACAATATATTATAGAAGCTCATCAAAAAATGTTATCAAAAATAAAAAAGACAATTCGTAAAATAGTAGTATTTGCTGCGTGTTTTTCTTTAATAATAAGTATAACAGCAGTTGTTGGAATTGGCATAAAACGAAATTCGACATGTACTGTTTCGGCAGCGGAAATAGGGAAAGAGGAGGTACAGCTTGAGGCGACCATGCCAAGTATAATTTATTATGATCAGGATAAGGTGATAATGTATGATTATATTGGAATATGGGTTTATAATCTAAAAAAAAGAAAAGCTAGTGGGATTTTGTGATTTCAGACCAATAGATATGACACAGATACAAGGTTATCCGTGTGTTTTCGTTGAAGCATCATCAGATGGCAGATACGTAAGATTTTACAAATCAGATGGTTCTGTGAAGTTTTTTGTACAATGTGGAGAAAGACACATATAAAGAAGTCAAAAGCTATGATAAAAAAATTGAAATGGCCATTCAGCTTAAAGGATGTAACCACTCAATATTCGATATCAGATTATTCAGAGACATATGAAGTGGCAAAGAAAGAATATTTATCATATTCTTAGACATTAGCCCGGATTCGAATGAGGCGGTCAGGTATAAGGACTTGGTTATTGTAGTTGAAAAAATGGTCAAAAAACAGAGTATAAGCCATTTGTCGTTAAAACTACAACGTAAGGCACGTAAGCCCCGGGTACAGGACGCGCATACGTACTCTTGCAGGGGCGCATAGCGAAGATGTTTAGAATCTGTAGGATTATGCCGGAAAGCCAGAAATGCCCAGCCATGGACGGCTGGGCAAGGCGTTATGCGCCACGGACGGCGCAGAAAAGCCGGTTTCGTCAAGCATAGAAAACCATCATGCATAATCCGTACAGAATCTTTTAACAGCGTAGCGTAGCCACGGCAAGAGTACGTATGCGCGTCCTGTACCCGGGGCTTGCATGCCGTAATCATCTCCAAGGAAGTTGCAATAAATCTTGACAAAACCCCGCATTATAGCGTATACTTAAGACTCCGAGCAGCCGGGGTGGTAGCGGTACCTTGAACCAACAATCCGCTATAGTTGGGGTGATGCTTCGTAGAGGGCTTAAGCGGTGGAGCTGCCCTCCATAAGTGGCGTTGACGTCTGGGTCTTGCGCAATGGAAATCTATGAACCGTGTCAGGGTGGGAACACAGCAGCACTAAGTAGAAGCTTTCATGTGACGCGAGGCAGCCTGGAGGGAGTTAACTGTGGAGGTAACGTCTGTTGTGATGGTTCGAAGCGAGGCGCTCGGATTTTTAGCGTATAAACATCGTATGATAACATAGTTAATCAGCGGAAATTCTAAGGCTGATTAACTTTGTTATCAACGGTGCAACGGAAACCGAAAATTGTAGCCACGCAGTGGCGGAGAAGCCTCGCAAAGAGGCGAATTTTCGGTTGTAGTGGCACGGTTTATACGCGCGTATAAACATCGTATGATAATACAGTTAATCAGCGGAAATTCTATTTCCGGGCTGATTAACTGTGTTATCAGACGGTGCAACGGAAACCGAAAATAAAGAAAATCGAGGCATACCATGATTCAGGACATTGCACCACATACGTGGGACATAACATACAAAAACATACAGCCGGACCCGGACAGCAGGGGCCTTTTTTTTTAGCAGGGGACAGCTTCTTGTGCAGCAGGCATCGGATATGCCTGCTGACGTATCCAATCAGGATATTCATCAGATAAGCTTTCCGAGATATGAGGATATAAAAGCAGAATGTCCCGATGCTAAATATCAGTATCTGTTTACACTTGACGATACTGCATTTTTCAGGGTGGCACTGTCACATGCTGACAAAATGCATATACTGGAAGTAACAGGTGGCAAATTCATAAACCGGCACTATATGCGCAGCGCGGCACCGAAGGAGTACGTGCTTGCCGCGATAACGGATTTCATCTGGATGGCTGGTATGATAAGAACCATTTCTGCGGCAGATGCGCCAACAGGCTGGTAGAGGACGACGTGGAGCGCATGCTCAGATGTCCGGTCTGTGGCAACATGGTTTACCCGCGCATCAATCCGGCAGTGATAGTGGGAGTTACCAAATGGAGATAAGCTGCTTTTGACAAAATACAATGGCAGAGAGTATAAAAAGTACGCACTTGTGGCAGGCTTTAACGAGATAGGTGAGTCGCTTGAGGAGACTGTGCGCCGTGAGGTCATGGAGGAAACAGGACTGCGTGTGAAAAACATCAGATACTACAAATCGCAGCCGTGGGGCTTTACCGACAATATACTAGCGGGATATTTCTGTGAAGTTGACGGAACAGATGAGATTGAGGTTGACATGCAGGAGCTTTCGATGGCAAAATGGGTGTCAAGAGAAGAAATACCTACATCCCTAGAGGAATTAAGCCTGACAAATGAAATGATTTCTGTTTTCGGCTTGACAAAGGCGATTTCTGAATGTATAGTAAAGCAGTAGGAAATGAAACAGAGGTGCTATAAATGAAAATTTCAACAAAAGGACGTTATGCTCTTCGCCTCATGATGGATCTTGCAGAGAACAACAATGGTTCACCCATCAGCCTGAAGGATGTAGCGAAGAGACAGGATATTTCAGATAAATATCTTGAACAGATTATATCCATTTTAAACAAGGCGGGCTACGTCAGAAGTGTCAGAGGCGCCCAGGGCGGCTACATGCTGAAGATGGAACCGCAGAACTACACAGTCGGCATGATTCTCAGACAGACAGAGGGCAGCCTTGCGCCGGTAGCATGTATAGAGGATGACGAGATAGTCTGCGACAGACAGCAGCAGTGCGTCACATCTATTGTGTACAAGAAGATCAATGATGCAATCTCAGGTGTGGTTGACAATATCACCTTGCAGGATCTGGTAGACTGGCAGAACGAGAAGAATGGAAATTATGTCATATAAAGAAAGAAGGTTATCATAGATGAGCAGATTAATTTATTTGGATAATGCGGCAACCACACAGGTATATCCGGAGGTTGTGGATGCAATGCTTCCTTACTTTACAGAGCATTACGGCAATCCATCAGCTATATACAGCTTTGCAGATGAGGCAGAAAGAGCAGTGGATCATGCCAGAGGAGAGGTCGCAGACCTTATCGGAGCTAAGAAGGATGAGATATATTTCACAGGCGGCGGCAGCGAGTCCGACAACTGGGCATTAAAGGCCACAGCAGAGGCATATGCTGCAAAAGGAAAGCACATCATCACATCAGCCATCGAGCATCATGCAATTCTTCACACAGCACAGTGGCTTGAGAAGCATGGCTTTGAGGTGACATATGTGGGTGTTGATGAGGACGGAAAAATCAAGCTTGATGAGCTGAAGGCAGCCATCAGACCTGACACAATCCTTATCTCAGTGATGGCGGCAAACAACGAGATTGGAACTATCCAGCCACTTAAGGAGATCGGAGAGATAGCAAAGGAGCATGGCATTTTGTTCCACACAGATGCAGTTCAGGCATTCGGACATATTCCGATTAATGTAGATGATATGCATATCGACATGCTCAGCGCCAGCGGTCATAAGCTCAATGGACCAAAGGGCATCGGCGTGATGTATATCAGAAAGGGCGTAAAAATCCGCTCATTTATCCACGGCGGAGCACAGGAGCGCCAGAGACGTGCGGGAACACACAATGTGCCGGGTATCGTAGGACTCGGCAAGGCAGTAGAGCTTGGAAAGGCCAACATGGCAGAGCGCAGCGCATATGAGACAAAGCTCAGAGACCACCTCATCGAGAGAGTGACAAGCGAGATCCCATATACACGCTTAAATGGACACAGAACAGACAGACTGCCAAACAATGCAAACTTCTGCTTTAGATTCATCGAGGGAGAGTCAATGCTTATCCTGCTTGATCAGGCAGGCATATGCGGCAGCTCAGGTTCAGCCTGCACATCAGGCTCACTTGACCCATCACATGTGCTCCTTGCAATAGGACTGCCACATGAGATAGCACACGGCTCACTGCGTCTTACATTATCAGAGAAGACCACTCTTGAGGATATCGACTATACAGTGGACAAGTTAAAGGAAATCATAGCAAGGCTCAGAAGCATGTCACCGTTATACGAGGATTTCGTAAAGAAAAACGGCAAATCTGAGGCATAAATGATCAGGTCAGAAATTATAGTGACTATCACAACATTAATATATACATGAAAATTAGGAGGAACTAAGGACATGGCATACAGTGAAAAGGTAATGGACCATTTTAACCATCCAAGAAACGTAGGAGAGATGGAGAATCCAAGTGGTGTCGGCACAGTAGGAAACGCAAAGTGCGGAGACATCATGAGAATGTATCTGGATATAGATGACAACGGCATTATTCAGGGAGGCCAAATTCAAGACCTTCGGATGTGGCGCAGCAGTTGCAACAAGCAGCATGGCAACAGAGCTCGTAAAGGGCAAGACAATCCAGGAGGCACTTGAGGTTACAAACAAGGCAGTTATGGAGGCACTTGACGGACTTCCACCTGTAAAGGTACACTGCTCACTTCTCGCAGAGGAGGCAATCCATGCGGCACTCTGGGATTACGCAGAGAAAAACGGTATCAAGATCGAGGGACTAGAGAAGCCTGTAAATGATATCAGCGAAAAGGAAGAGGCGCCTGAGGAAGACTATTAATGAAAAAGAAGGTTGTAGTAGGAATGTCGGGCGGAGTGGATTCGTCAGTAGCGGCATATTTATTAAAGGAACAGGGATACGATGTAATCGGAGTCACAATGCAGATATGGCAGGATCAGGATGTCTTTGTGCAGTCACAGGAGGGCGGCTGCTGTGGGCTATCCGCAGTGGAGGACGCCAGACGAGTGGCAGCAGTGCTTGATATTCCGTATTATGTGATGAACTTCAAGGCTGATTTCAAGAAATATGTCATAGACTATTTCGTGTCCGAATATGAGCGTGCATACACGCCAAATCCGTGTATCGCCTGCAACCGTTATGTGAAATGGGAGTCGCTGCTTCACCGCTCGCTCGAGATAGGAGCAGACTATATAGCAACATACATTATGCCCGCATAGCACAGCTTCCAAACGGCAGATACACCATAGCCAACTCAGTCACAGCGGAAAAGGACCAGACATATGCGCTTTACAATCTGACACAGGAGCAGCTTCGTCGCACGCTGATGCCTGTGGGAGAGTATGAAAAGCCACAAATCCGCCGTATCGCAGAGGAAGCCGGACTGCCTGTGGCGCACAAGAGCGACAGCCAGGACATATGCTTCGTGCCGGATCACGACTATGCCTCATTCATCGAAAATGAGACAGGCAAAACCTATGAGCCGGGAAATTTCGTGGATGAATCGGGCAATATTCTCGGCCGTCATAAGGGCCTCATCCACTATACTATCGGACAGCGCAAGGGGCTTGGAATTACAGCCGCAACACCTTTATTCGTGAAGGAGCTGCGTCCGGCAACAAATGAGGTCGTAATCAGCACAAATGAGTCACTTTTCTCAGACACCTGTTATATCAGCGATATAAACTATATGGCACAGGAGCACATCACACCTGGCACCCGCAGCATAGGAAAGGTACGCTACTCTCACAGGGGAGCTGACTGTACACTTACCCCTATGGAAAACGGCATGATAAAATGCGTATTTGACGAGCCGCAGCGCGCCATGACACCAGGCCAGGCAGCGGTATTCTATCAGGATGGGCATGTACTGTGCGGTGGAACAATTGAAAAGATGATGGTAAATTAGCAGGACTTTTGAATAGTCGCGAATATATTATAATAGAGCAGACAGCATAACTAAAAATGCCGTCTGCTCTAAAATTATAGGGAAGTTTAAACAATTATGGAATGTTTTGAAATAAAAATTTGATAAGCATTATCTTTTTAAGGACTTAAATTGTTATACATTATAGACAAAGAAAAATAGCAAGGTAACAGGACAATAAGGTGAGCACTGATTATTGGTTGATTCAAAAAGATAAAAAAAGGAAATACAGAGGCCTGTGATGAACTGGTGTCAAAGTATTATAAAGATATTTTGAACTATTTTACATACAGATGCGTAAATAAAGAAACAGCAAAAAGACCTGACACAGGATACTTTTTTGAAGTTTTTTGAACATGTATATGAGTATCAATTTCAAAATAAGACCAAAAATTATTTGTATACGATTGCAGGAAATCTTTTTAAAAAATTCATTTGCAGGGAAAATACAGTTTCATTGAATGAATACATAGAAAATGGTGGAGAGATATGTGAGCAGACTGATAAGTATAATGCGTTGATTGATAGAACCGATTTTGCGTCGGTATTAAATAAGCTGCCGGATGATTTGAAGAAATGTATAAGTATGTATTATATGCAGGGGTATAAGCAAAAGGAAATATCAATTATGCTGGGAATATCATTGCCACTGGTTAAGTATAGAATTAAAAGAGCAAAGAAAATACTAGAAAAACTTATGGAAGGGGAGGATTATGATGCTTAAGAAGCAGTGCACAAAACGAGAATATGATAAGGAAATCAGCCAAATCGTAAAAAAAAGCAGGCAATGTCTTATATGAACAGGCTGAAAAAACATGTTAAGTTATCATCAGTTTTTAAATATACAGCTAAAGCAGATTCAAAAACGATGGTGGGTGCTGCAGGCTTTTTTTGCTGATTATGATCTGCTTTTTGGATTCATTCGGATAGAGATGGATATTACGCCAATAGAAGCCTTGGAATAGCAGGAGCTATGTTTATTATATTTCTTGTACCGGAGCTGTGGAAAAATGAGAAAAATAAGTGCCTTGAGATTGAAATGTCATCTTATTTTTCTATAAGACAAATATATGCAGCGAGGATTTGTATTTTAGGAATCGTAGACATTTTATGATAACGGTATTTGGCGTGGTTGTACATTTTGTATGTGATCAACCGGTTTATAGTATTGTTTTTTCAATTCCTGTTACCAATGGTGGTAACAGCTAGTATATGTTTTAAAACCTTAGATGGAAAAATGCATTGAACTCCGGTTGCGCAATCATAATGTGCTTTATATGGGTTGGCATCTGGTGGGGGATAACATCAATTGAGGCATATATGACGCTGTCATATATCCGATATGGGCTGTGGTGCTTATGGCTGCGATAATTTATTTAATTATAACAATAAAGCAATTTTTTGATAATTGTAATAAATACTGGGAGGTTAGATTAAATGAAATTGGCTATAGAAAATGTTGAAAAAAATTTGATGAGTTTATTGCTGTTGATAACTTATCTATTGAAATGGACAATGGTGTATATGGATTATTAGGGGTAAATGGAGCCGGAAAAACTACATTGATGAGAATGATCTGCACATTGCTAAAGCCTACAAAGGGACATATTTTGTGTGATGGGAATGATATCTTTCAAATGGGCGCGGAATATAGGAAGATGTGGATATTTACCACAGGATTTTGGCTATTATCCGGATTTCAGCGTCAGGATTATTTGCTTTACGTGGCATCAATTAAAGGGCTGCAGCCAATTGTTTGCAAAAAAAGAATGGAAGATTTATTGGAGCAGGTTGGAATGACCAGATACAGCAGGAAAAAAAGATGAAGCATCTGTCAGGAGGTATGCTTAGAAGAGTGGGAATCCCGCACAGGCTATGTTAAATGACCCTAAAATTATGAAAGTATGCAGAAACCGTTATATTATGAAGCCGCAGATGGATGGAAAACATTATTGAAAAGCTGCATATTTTCCATCAATTTTAATTATTGTTATATTGGCATGTGCTTTTTGGTATCAGGTATCTTTTTCCGATGAATTTAAAATATAAAGCTGATAGTGTATTTTTGCTGCAAAGTTGGGACGAAGCAATGTTATAATGTCAAAGATATATGCAGGATAGGTACAATTACAGCAGTCTATTGGTTTATGATTTTTGTTTACTTATTGTCTTGGCAACACTTTTGAATAAACGGAGCCAACTGGTTCAATACAGACTGATGTGATAATTGGCAGTGTTTATAATATTACTTTTTTATCTTATTACAGTCGTGGGCGCATATATTGGATGTATATTTATTTTATCATTGTCAATGCTCGTTTCGATACATACAAAACAGGTATTGTGGCAATTTACTATTCAGTTTTTCTTTGTGTGCGTCTGCCCGTTTCTTGGAAGGATTCCTATTCTTTCAGAAGCTGTAAATCTTTGCCGGGACAGCTTTTGCAATTAAACACCTTGTTTAAATACATTTATCTGTATTGTATAAATGGCAGGGGTTGTCGGGCTGATAGAATTGGATTGTTTTAATTTATTTTGTTGGGAATTTGTTTGTAATTCCGAGATTGTATTTTTCATAGAAAAATAAGGTGATTATTGGAAAAAATGTGTAACAACACATAAATATTGCAACAAACAACGTATACTCTTCTTAATCTATTATTTTATTGAGATTAAGAAGAGTATATTTATATTTTGACTTGTTTTTTACTCAAAATATCGTTATACTTTATAAGTGTATAAAAAACAGAATTAAGAAGAGTATAGCAATATAATATATTTTGGGTGGAGGTGCAGGATGCTTGTAGGTAGAGAAAAAGAATTACATTTATTGCATGATATACAAAAATGATGATAGCTCGCATTTTGTGGCAGTATACGGGCGAAGGAGAGTGGGAAAGACCTTTTCTGATACGTGAGGCTTTGGATATAGATTTGCATTTCAGCATGCCGGTCTGTCAGAGGGAGGAATGAAGGAGCAGATATATGCGTTTACGTCATCTCTCAAAAGATGCAGGGTATGGGAAGGGAAAAAGCAGCCCAAAAACTGGCTTTGAGGTATCGAAGTATTAAAGGATGTTGCAGATTGTTGAGTGAAAAGAAGAAATAATATTTATTGACAGAGTTGTCGTGGATGACACCTAAAGAGCATCTTATGGTTGCTTTGGAGAAATTTCTGGAATGGATTTGCTTCTGCAAAAGGAAAGATATAGTCCTTATGGTGGCGCGTCCAGCCACATCATGGATGCTCTCAAAAAGGTCGTACACAACAAGGTGGATTGTATAACAGATTGACAGAGCAGATACATCTGCATTCTGCCTCAGGGAGTGTGAAGCGTATGTAAAAGCTGCCGGGCTGGCATTAAACAGAAATCCAGATATTGCAGTATTATATGATTTTGGCGGTACTACTATTGGGGATTTTTGAAAAAGGGATTAAGCCTTTCGCAGAATATTGATAGTATATTGTTTGAAAAGGGATGCGCCTGCGCGATGAATTTAAGTATTTATATGCTTCTGTATTCAAAAACCGGAGAATTATGTGTAAAAAAATAGAAGCTCTTGGGACTAAAAAGGTTGGAATGACAAGGGAAGAAATCTATTACAGCGACCAAAATACTCCAATTGGGAGATCTGACAACGAAGCTCGAAGAGCTTGAAAGCTGTGGATTTATTCGCAAGTACAATGCATTTGGGATGAAAAGAAAAATGCGATATAACAGTTGATGGATTGTTTTACATTGTTTTATTTCAAATTTTTTGAAATTGTGAAATAGATAGATGAGCATTTTGACGAACTAGATTATTACGCCCGCAGTGAATACGTGGCTGGGGCTGGCGTCGAAAGAGAGATGCATGGGAGCATGTAGATTGGGGATTAAGCTTAAATTGGGTATTTCTGCGTGTCATTGACAGAGGTAAATTCGTGGTATCGCAAATCAGATCCGATAATGGCATTTCGGCCCACAGATTGATATGTTGATTGCCAGAAAAGATCAGGTGATTAACGGTGCGAGATGAAATATTCAAATCAGAATATACTATAACGGAGAAAGTGACAGGAGCATTAGGAATAAAATAAGGATCTGAGAGTGGTTTCTGGTACAAGTATGCGATATACCCAACACTTATTACAACCTATGGTGTGGTGGAAAGAAACTCGTATTCGCAGGAGCTGCAGTCGGTTGTTACGATGGATGATCTGTTTTGCCTGAGATAAAACTATACGTTTAATATTTTTTCTGCATAAGATCTGTTGACAAGTGAATAATAATAGCATAAAATAAAAGTACTAAAAAACATACGATTTTTGTACGGAAATGAGGCGTAAATATGTTAGCAGTAAAAAGCATGGATGTAAGAGAAAATTTCAAATCGTTATGTGATAAGGTTTTTCAGAGGAGAAACATTGATTGTATCAAGACCAAAGAATGAAAACATAGTGATGATGTCGGAATCTGAATACAATGAGATTATGAAAGCCAAGAGAAATGCTGAATACCTTGCTATGCTGGATAAATCTATGGCTGAAACCAAACAGGTGGTTTTTTATTACAAAGACAGTAGATGAGTTAGAACATGAACAATGAATGTATTTACTCCGACATGGCAGCAGTACACGGACTGGCAGAAGGAAGATAAAAGATTGTAAAACGGATTAACGAGCTTATAAAGAGTATAGATCGTGATGGCCATTAGAAGGAATCGGTAAGCCTGAACCGTTAAAGTATAGGAAAGTATGTAGCAGACATTAATGGTGATCAAGGAGACAACATCGTCAAACATTTATCAGTGGGAAATTGATTAGGGACTTATTGAAATACACCGCTCGTAGAGCTTACTAACGGTAGATTACATACGGACTTGAGGCAAGACTTTGCAAAGCTTGAGTACTTCAACCCGGCAGGATCAGTAAAGGATAGAATCAAAAAGAGATGATCGAGCAGGAGAGAGACGGAAAGCTCAAGCCGGGCTCAACAATTTCGAGCCAACATCAAACAGGGAATCGGACTTGCAGCAATCGCAGCATAAAGGGATATAAGATTATCATCGTTCTTCCTGAGACAATGTCCATCGAGAGAAGAAACATCATCACAGCATATGGCGCAGAACTCGTGCTTTCAGACGGTACAAAGGGTATGAAGGAGCTATCGCCTACCAAACACATTAAATACAGAGGTATATGATGAGATTATCCCTGTATCAAATGAGGCATCATTCGAGTACGGCAAGATTATCGCAAAAAGAGGAGGGCGTACTTGTAGGTATTTCTTCAGGAGCAGCTCTTTATGCAGCAATCGAGGTAGCCAAGAGACCGGAGTTCAAGGCAAGACAGTAGTAGCACTTCTTCCTGACAGCGGAGACAGATACTACTCAACAGATCTTTTTTAAGGACTAATATATTATCCATTTTAGGTATTTTATCAAGATATAGCTAATATATTAGCTGTAAATATTTTTGGATATAAAAAGGAACCCGTAGGGCAATGTCATTAAGTTAAGATGACCAATCAAGATCTTAGCATCAGAAATGATGCTAGGTC
>VOFG01002061.1_pt1 | contig 39983 bp, 53 predicted proteins | sample 5384171 | NCBI WGS metagenome assembly VOFG01 (sample SAMN12384726, study PRJNA508395) | human gut metagenome | isolation source: healthy gut F | host: Homo sapiens
CTTCTTCCCGGCACGGCGGACAGCGTGGCATGGCTGGCGAAGCGGGAACGGTGAACTTGAAGCGGCGCGACCGCCGCCGTAAAGGGCAACGTGGACGCCACGCTTCGCCTGCCTCGCCGCCATGGACGGCGCAGAGACGGTCAGCGCGGCATGCGCATCCAGCTACACCGCCCGCTATGATGCGGCATCGGACAGTACATCGTGGAGGTGCTGTGCGGATAAACCAACTGAATACCCGACCGAAAGACCGACAGCGTGAGAGCTGCCGGTCTTTGCGATGAGGGAAAGAGGCGCTATGAAAAAACCATTCCCAAGCTGTTGACACTTGTGTGCCTACTGGTGGCTGTCATGGGGCTGTCCATCGTGACCGCCCACGCCGCCACGGTCACGGGCACCGTCAGCAGCGGCAACAGTACCGCTACCACGAGGACAAGACGCCTGTGTCCCAGTGGGGGCCGTACACCAACAACAAGCTCAAGTATTTCACCGGAACGACACCGGGGAGACTCGGCTTTTAGTATTTCTTCTATTTCGGGAGAAATGGCCGAGATATAAGTGCTTCCAGCCGGGCAGTAAAAAGCTCTCTGATTTTGTGGAAATCAATATCAAATTCCGTTTGTATCCAGGTACTTTGCTCTGCTGCGGCATCCATATCAATAAAAAACTCCATACCTTCATAAATTCGGCGGGGATAAACATATTGCTGTCTGGCAAAGCGTTCTGTCAGAGATATTTCACCGTCTTTCACATACACAAAGTTTCCGTTATTCAGAATGAGCTCACACCGCCCGGTTACGCAGTAATTTAAGAGCAGCGGGCCTGTTTCTATGGAGCCATTATCACGAAAGTCCGGAGCTGCCCATGTGGGTGAATTTATAAAAATATAGGCTAAGGTGAGTCCGGGAAACAATGGGAAAAAGGTCATAGAGCCTTTTCCATCTTTCTCTTTTAAGATGAGTTAGCTCGGCGCTATATTCACTGCGTTTTATGGATATACCGGGGACTTCAATGCTTTTCTTAATGATTTCATCTATCTTCATTTCATAACTCCTACTATTCGGTTTTTTGGCGGGTCTGCTTGAATTGGTAATTCTATTATAAAAGCAGGAACCCAGCCGGTCAACCTTAAAACTCGTTGCTGTTTGGAGCTAAAAAAAGACGATTGGTTGTAGCGAACTGTGTCGTACTATGGTATCTTATAGAGAGGTTAGAAGACGCTAACCAGCAAATGAATGGAGGTATTCGTTATGAGTAACAAGTTACAAGCAAAAGACCTGATTAACCTCGGCCTGTTCACCGTTCTCTACTTTGTCATCGGGTGCTGTGTTGCTATTCCCATTGGGTTTGTTCCGATCTTTCTTCCTGTCCTCGGAAGTCTGTGGTCGCTGATTACCGGCATCCCTTTCATGCTGTTCCTGACAAGGGTGAAAAAGTTCGGGATGGTCACCATTATGGGCATTTTGAGCGGCCTGCTGATGGGGTTGACTGGCATGGGCTTTTGGGGAGTACCGATGGGCGTGATTTTTGGGCTGCTGGGAGATCTGATCTTGAAATCCGGCGATTATAAAAGTGCAAAAGAAAATTATTCTTGGTTATGCAGTATTCAGTCTGTGGATGGTCGGTACATACATCCCCATGTATTTTATGGTCGAGGACTCCTGGGCCAGCTTTGCCGCCAGTTTCGGTGAGGAATACGCCGATCGGGTAATGGCGGTCATGCCGATGTGGAGCATTATCCTTGTGGTTGCCGGGATTTTTGTCTTTGCCATTTTGGGCGGTCTGCTTGGAAAAGCACTCCTGAAAAAACACTTTGCGAAAGCGGGAATTGCATGATGGAGGGGGTATCCTTCTCTGCCACAACGGACAATCGCAGAGGGATTCGGCTTGATCCGCGCACGAAGTTGATTTTGCTGCTGACGGTTACTACATTGATGTTCAGCACCAGCAACGAAGGGATTATGAATTTTATAAAACCTGTGTTAAGCCTGATCCCCTTTGTGCTGATCCTGTCGGAACGCCGCTTCAAAACGGCAGGACAAGTATCTGTTTTTATATCTTGCCTGTTTTGTATTGGAACGCATAGCTCTGACGACATTAAGTGGTCTGTTGTCCTTTGTGGTTTTGGCAATTACATCCATTATGACGCGGTTTGCCCCAGGCATTATGACGGGGGCCTATCTGCTTTCTTCAACCTCAGTCAGTGAGTTTATCGGTTCTATGGAACGTATGCACCTGACAGAAAAAATTATAATTCCTATGTCTGTTATTTTTCGTTTCTTCCCCACAATCAGCGAAGAATACCAGGCAATCCGGGACGCAATGAAAATGAGAGGCATACGATTTGGTGGGGGAAAAACCCATTTTAATGGTGGAATACCGTCTTGTACCGCTGATGGTGTCCGTTGTAAAATTGGGGATGAACTTTCCGCCGCTGCACTGACGCGGGGGCTTGGCGCTCCGGTCAAACGGACCAACGTATGTCAGATTGGTTTTCATATTCAGGACATGATTGCTGTTCTGCTCTGTGCTTTATGTTTTGCGCTGTTTTTGATGGGACAGTATTTTGTCTTTTTAAGGGGGTGAACTTATGATAAAGATTGACCATATTTCATTTTCCTATGGAGAAGAAAACGAAAATACCGGGGGCGTCCGGGATATTGATCTAAATATAGAAGATGGTCAGTTTGTTGTCCTCTGCGGTGAAAGCGGGTGTGGAAAGACCACGATTACCCGCCTGATTAACGGTTGATCCCTCATTATTATGAGGGACAGATGGACGGGAGAAGTATGGGTAAATGGGGAAAAGGTTTCCGAGCAGCCTCTTTACGATACAGCCGCAGTTGTAGGCAGTGTGTTTCAAAACCCCCGGTCCCAGTTTTTCAATGTGGATACAACCAGTGAAATTACATTTGGCTGCGAAAATCTTGGACAGCCAGAAAAAGACATCCGAGAACGGTTTGCAAAAACGGTTCGGGATTTCCGGCTGGAGAAGCTGATGGATCGTAATATCTTTCACTTATCCGGTGGAGAGAAACAAAAAATTGCCTGTGCCGGAGTATCCATTATGGAACCGGATGTTCTCGTTATGGACGAAACCTCGTCCAATTTGGATGCAGCGTCCATCCTTGATTTGAGAAAGATTCTTGCGTTCTGGAAGTCGCAGGGGAAAACAATTATTGTATCGGAACACCGGCTTTATTATCTCCGTGGTCTGGCGGATCGGTTTATTTACCTGGCAGAGGGGCAGGTGAGCCGTGATTATTCTGCGGCAGAATTTGAGCAGCTCACGGAGCAGCAGCGATCTAATATGGGACTGCGCACATTTGCTTTAGAGCGTCTTCTGCCTCCGGTTCTACCGCAGCAGGAAAAAGACTGCCCTTGCGCTCCATAATTTCCGCTTTGCCTATAAAAATGAACCGGAAACCTTACATATCATGGATTGTGAAATTCCCACAAACCGAATTGTTGGGATTATTGGGAATAACGGTGCCGGTAAATCCACAGTTCTCTCGCTGTTTCTGCGGCTTGGAGAAGCGTTGTGGGGAGATTGTCTGGAACGGAAGAAAATACCGTCCGAAAGACCGGCTGAGTACCTGCTATATGGTCATGCAGGAGGTAAATCATCAGCTTTTTACCGAGTCGGTTCTTGATGAAGTCCTGATCAGTATGGAGGAGGAAAATCAGGAGTGGGCTGAGGAAATCCTGAACCGGTTAGATTTGCTGGCTTTTAAGGACAGGCATCCCATGTCCCTTTCCGGTGGCCAGAAGCAAAGGGTAGCAATTGCTTCGGCAATCGCATCCAAGCGTTCTATCCTGTTTTTTGACGAACCGACCAGCGGTCTTGATTACAAGCACATGAAAGAGGTTGCAAATGTCCTGCGACAAGTCAGGAACACGGGTATTACCGTGTATGTCATTACCCATGACCTTGAGCTGCTATTAGATTGTTGTACGGATATTGTCCATTTTGAGGACGGTTCTATCATCGACAAATTTCAAATGAATGAGGCCGGTCTTGAAAAAATCCGAAACTATTTTATAAAGGGGGTATCTGTAAAATGAAGGAGGAAAAGAAGGAGTCACCCATAGGCGTCTTATGGGGATGGGGCAAGCCTTATCATGGAAAATTCATCGGCAGCATTGCTCTTGCGGTATTAGGCGTGGCCTGCCAGATGGTGCCCTATTTCTGCGTAGCTCATATTGTCACAATGATGCTGTCTGGGGAACAGAATTTTTCCCGCTATGCAGCTGCTGGTGTTATTGCGCTTTGCGGTTATTTGGGAAAGGTTGTTTTCTCAAATCTTTCAACAACCATTTCCCACACAGCGACCTATTACACGCTGCGTGATCTGCGAGAGAATATCACCGCAAAGCTGGCTCGCGTCCCGATGGGGACGATTTTAGATACTCCGTCCGGCCAGTACAAAACGACGATTGTTGACCGGGTTGAAGGCATGGAATCGACCTTTGCACACCTGATCCCGGAAATGACGGCAAATGTGCTGGTACCTCTTGTGATCGCCGTATACCTGTTCGTTTTGGACTGGCGCATGGCGCTTCTATCACTTGTTACGCTGGTGGTGGGCCTTGCTGTCATGTCTGCCGGTATGAAGAATTATCCCGTCAAATGGGAGGGCGCGGTTAAAGCGGGAAAGCAGATGGCAAACGCCATTGTAGAGTACATCGGCGGGATTGAGGTGGTAAAAGCGTTCAGCCAGTCCGCCGGTTCCTACAAAAAATATTCTGACGCAGTGAACTATAACGCCAACTATTATGTGGACTGGATGCGTGAAAACCAGAAAACCATGAGCGCCTACAACGCCATCCTGCCCTCAGTGCTGATTTGCGTGCTGCCCTGCGGTTTTGCATTCTGGCTCTCCGGCAGTCTGGAGCTTTCCACCTTCCTATCCATTGTGATTTTCTCGCTGGGGCTGATCGGGCCGATTATTGCGGCCTTTACCTTTACGGACGATTTGGCTGTACTGGGGACAAATGTGGAAGAAATCAGCCAGCTTCTGAACGCCGAAGAACTGAACCATAAAGGAAACGCCGATCAAGCTGGAAGATACCGGCATTTCTCTCAGGTCTGTGTCGTTTTCCTATGACGGGACAACAGAGGTTTTGCATGATGTGAATCTCGCCATCCACCCCGGAACCATGACCGCCCTTGTAGGGCCGTCCGGCTCCGGCAAGTCTACGGTGGCGAAGCTGATTGCCGGGTATTGGGATGTTACATCCGGCAGCATTACCCTCGGCGGCCATGAGCTGAAGGATATGCCGCTGTCTGAAATTGCAGACCAGATTTCCTATGTATCTCAGGACAACTACCTGTTTAACCGCAGTATCCGGGAGAATATCCGCATGGGAAGACCCAGTGCCACGGACGCAGAGGTGGAACAGGCGGCCAAACAAAGCGGCTGCGACGCCTTTATCCGCAAGCTGGATAATGGCTATGATACGGTTGTCGGCAGCGCCGGTTCCCATCTTTCCGGCGGGGAGCGCCAGCGGATTGCCATCGCCCGCGCCATGCTGAAAAATGCGCCGGTTGTCATTTTGGACGAGGCAACAGCCTACATCGACCCAGAGAATGAAGCGCTGGTGCAGAAAGCCATTTCCACTTTAACTGTCGGCAAGACCCTGATTGTGATCGCACACCGGCTGTCTACCATTGTTGGCGCAGATAACATCGTTGTGGTGAAGGATGGAACCATCCACGCACAGGGTACGCATGAGAAGCTGCTGGAAACCTGCCCCCTCTACCGGGATATGTGGCAGGCGCACATCGGCGCGAAAGACCAGATGTAAGGGGGTGTTGTCAGATGTATGGAACATTGAAAAAAATCTTTGCTTTTGCAGGCAGCAAAAAGGGGCTTCTAAAAAATCCCTGTTATTCTCATTCCTGTCCGGGCTGTTTTCAGCCATGCAGTTTGCCGCCCTCTTTGTAGTGATTGGCGCGTTAGTATCTGACGACCGGAACGGAAAGTTTATCTGGCTTTCGCTGGGGATTATGGCCGTTTCCCTTCTTGGGCGTATCATTACGACCTATTTCTCCACGATGGAGCAGACAGAAACCGGCTATTGCATGGTGGCGGAAAAGCGTATCCATATCGGAGATCGGTTGCGCTACATCCCGATGGGCTACTTCAACAAGAATAGTATCGGGAATATTACCGCCATTGTCACAACAACTTTGAGTGATGTAGAGAACTCAGCAGCCCGTGTCCTGGTGTCAGTGCTGGGCGGTTTTTTCAACTCGGTTGCCCTCGTCATCGTCCTGTTGGTATTTGACTGGCGGATCGGTCTTGTGGCTGCTGCCGGTGTCCTGATTTACCTTGCGGCGGCGGAACTGGCGCTTCGCAAATCTGCCGCGCTCAGCGGGGTACGCCAGCACACACAGGAGTCCCTTGTGGAGTCTGTGTTGGAGTACATTCAGGGGATGGGGATTGTCAAAGCATTTGGACTGGAACGGGACAGCACGCAGTCTATCGGCAGTGCAATTAAGGCGAGCTGCCGGGATAATCTGAAATTGACAAAGGCCAGCGTTCCCTATGACGCTATCAAACAGGCTGTTGTTCGGGTGTTTAGCGTCCTGTTGCTTTTGGCCTCGGTCTGGTTCTGGCTGGACGGCTCTCTGCCGCTGGCCTATGGTCTGATTTTGGTGATTACTTCTTTCATGGTGTTCAACGATTTGGAGAACGCCGGGAATATGGCCTCTCTGCTGCAAATGCTGGCGGCCTCGATGGATACGGCAAACTCCATTGATGACACGCCGGTGATGGACGAGAAAGGCGCTGACATTACGCCGAAGTCCAGCGAGATCGTGTTTGACAAGGTGGATTTTTCCTACGCAGACCGCAAGATATTAGATCAGGTCAGCTTTACCATTCCCGAAAAAACGACTACGGCCATTGTCGGCCCTTCCGGGGCAGGAAAGACAACGATGTGCAACCTGATTGCCCGTTTTTGGGATGTGAATGCCGGGAAGATTACCATAGGCGGTACGGATGTACGGGATTTTAAGCTGGACAGCCTGATGAAGAATATTTCGATGGTGTTCCAGAGCGTATACCTCTTTGCAGATACGATTGAGAACAATATCAAGTTTGGCTGCCCGGACGCCACCCATGAACAAGTGGTTGAAGCGGCGAAAAAGGCTTGCTGCCATAACTTTATTTCTGCCCTGCCGGATGGTTATGACACTGTGATTGGCGAGGGCGGTGGCACTTTGTCCGGCGGTGAGAAACAGCGTATTTCCATCGCCCGCGCCATGCTGAAAAATGCGCCTATCATCATTTTGGACGAGGCAACTAGCAGCGTTGACCCGGAAAATGAGGATGAATTGCAGCGGGCTATCGAGGCGTTAACGCATGACAAGACTATCATCATGATTGCTCACCGGCTGAAAACCGTTCGCAACGCCGACCAGATCCTTGTACTGGACAACGCTCATATCGTCCAGCGCGGCACTCATGCGGAGCTGATCCAGCAAAAGGGCCTGTATGCCGATTTTGTATCGGCCAGACAGGAGGCCATCGGCTGGAAGCTGGCTCAGTAAAGGAGGTTCAGATGAAACTTCATGCGTCCGGGGAGGACTACCTGGAAACCATCCTTGTTCTCCAAAAGAAACGCAGTATGGTGCGCTCCGTAGATGTGGCCCGGCACATGGAGGTGTCAAAACCCAGCGTGTGCCATGCAGTGGCTACCTTGCGGGACGGCGGCTTCCTGACAATGGACAGCGACTATTTCCTGCACCTGACCGACGTGGGCCAGGAAGTGGCGGAGCAAATCTACGAAAAGCACCTCTTCTTTACCGACCGGCTGATCGAGGCTGGAGTAGACCCTGTAGCGGCGGAAAAGGACGCCTGCCGGATGGAGCATGTCATCAGCCAAGAGTCCTTCGAGCACCTGAAAAATGCTTACAAAACAAAAGAAGAATAAACTGCCCGCATAGCAAACGGGTGAAACAGTAACGCGGCCGGGCACATCGAACCCGACCGCGTTACTCGTCTTTCTGGAAGGCTTCCGCCTGTTTGCAGAGCGCGATAAATTTTTCGATCTCTGCTTCGCTTTTCCCGGCAAAGAAGTCCACGACTGTTTTCGAGACTGTCTGATTTATCATTTCCGGGAAGATAGCGGCGTCCACGCTGATATTCAGTTCTTTGGCGACAAGAACCACCGTTTCAAATTTCGGATTACTCTGGCAGGTCTCCAAATCTATGATCGTGCGAGGGTTCATACCGAGGCGTTCAGCCAACTGCTTCTGCGTCAGATGCTGGCGCTTCCGTTCTGACCGCACCTTCCATGCAAATAAATCCAGCGGATTGTTCACTACACATCACCTCTACATCATTGTAGGGTGTGCTTCCGCTCATATAAATAACCATACAGCTCATGCAAAGTGAGTTATAACTCATATTTCGGAGTAAAGGGGGATATGGATGAGAGCGCCAACACAAAGGAGGTCAAAATAAGGCGGGGTTTACCGCTTATGCGGCGGACGCCCATGCCACTACAAAAAATATTCCAATAACGCAGCAGCGAGCCACGCTCATAAAAGTGAGCTATGGCTCGCTTTTTATATACTGTGGCTCATATCTCACAAAACCCGTTTCTTTGAGCGCCTGGGCGTGGGCTGCCGCTCCCCGCCCCGTTTCGTTCTGGCCTGTCACCCCGAACGAAACGAAAGGAGCCAATTATGAGCGGCAAAAAATTTTTTCAGATAGATCCCGAAAACCGGCCAAGCCAGACCACTCGTGAACGAGTAGTGAGCGAAAGGGGAAGAAAAGAACTGCCTCCCGGCACGAAGGGAGGTGAGAACTTGAAACCTGACCGCCACTACGAGCACAAGCAGTACGCCTTTGACAGCTACTGCAAGAAGGTGCTGAAATGCGAGGCGTGCAACGGCTATCGCCAGATCAGCCGGCACCAGAAGCGTTTCACATCTTTGGAAGAACTGTCCGAGGCAGAAATGGCCCAGCTTGCGGTATATGACCGCTACCCGTGGGAATACACGACCTTCCCTGTGGGAGGGGCCGTGATCCTGATCGAGGACGACGGGCTGGCCGAGGCGCTTCTGGGACTGTCCCAGGAGGACCGGGAAATCTTTATGATGCACTGGTTCCTGCGGATGACCGACGCACAGATCGCCAGGTACATAAACATGCCCCGCCGGACGGTCAATACCCGCAGGCATAAAGCCTATCGGCTGCTGACAGAGCTGATGGGAGGTGAAGCGGATGGCTAAATCTGCGTGCACGCGGGCATCGCTGATCCCTTACCCGGTGATCGCCGCCGCTGTCGGAGGCGACCCCGAAGCGGTGAACCGGGTAGTCCGGCATTACTCCGGCTACATTGCCGCGCTGTCTACACGGACGAGCTATGGCCCTGATGGCTATCCCCGTCCCCAGGTGGACGAAGATCTGCGCGGTCGGCTGGAAGCAAAGCTGATTATTTCCATTCTGGATTTTGACCTGAGCTGATCCACCGCAGTATAAGGCAAACGGATACATTCCTGTTTGTGCCGAGCCATACGGTCAGTGCGCCATGACCTCGTTTCAAGTCCGCAGGACGGGATCACTGTAACGGGCGAGCGAACAGCACCAGACCGCAAAGCAAGTGTGGCAGCTTGCGGGCGATGACACACGGGCAGGGTCAAAGATACTCGCGCGTTGAACGCCCACAAAGCATTGCGCGCCGCACCCATCAGCATGGGCCGGGGTTGAGATTCCCGTGGAGCTGTGCCAGCAGCCGTCCGTAAGCCTACTTTTCATTTTTGAAAGTTTATGGATAGATCGTAAACTTTTCAATTAGCAGCAGACAAACACGGAGCAGCACGGTAAAATGATGGTGGAAGTTATATTACCCACACATATTCGTGCTGTTCCTTTTCATAACTGAAAGGGGGTTCTCATGTCTCAAACATGGAACGGCACGAAGAAAGAAACCCCTGAAAGAAGGACGTATACGGTTGAGGATATTGCTCAAATTCTGGGCATCGGAAGAACTTCCGCATATATCCTTGTAAAAGAAGGGCACTTCAAAATCGTGCGAATTGGTAACGCCATACGCATTTCCAAGCGGTCATTTGACGAGTGGCTTGACTCCCTCGACCTTTGATCCAAGAAAGGAAGAACGATATGGCATCTATTATCAAGCGAAAGAAAAACTATTCCGTTGTTTACAACTATGTGGACGAAAACGGAGAAAACAAACAGAAGTGGGAGACCTGGCATACCCACAAAGAGGCCTTGAAGCGCAAGGCAGAAATCGAAAATCAGCAGCACACGGGAACTTTTCTCCCGCCAAGCAATCAGACGATCACCGAGTTCCTTTATGACTTCGTATCTCTTTACGGAGAAAAGAAATGGGGCGTGTCTATGTATGACAGCCAAACGGCACTGATTGCGAACTATATCAATCCGATCATCGGTGATATGGAGGTACAGGCGGTTACTCCCCGTGCGGTTGACGGTTATATCCAGACCTTGCAGAAAACCAAGTCGGTGTCTACCAAGACCCGAAAGGCCGTTACCACCTATGTCAGCGACAAGACCATTGAAAAAATCATCAAGCTCCTGCGGTGTGCGTTTAAGCAGGCGGTACGCTGGGAAATCATTGCAAGAAATCCCTTTGACAATGTGATCCTCCCGAAAACGGAGTATGCGAAACGGGATATCTGGACGGCGGATATGATCCGTCTTGCCCTGGACAAATGCACGGACAGCAAGCTCTATGTGGCAATGAATCTTTCCTTTGCCTGCTCTCTGCGTATGGGTGAAATCCTGGGACTGACCTGGGAGAACGTCCATATTTCCGATGAAGATATTGCGGCGGATAATGCCTATGTCTACATCGACAAGGAGCTGACGAGGGCTTCCAAACGGGCGATTGAAACGCTGGGTGAGAAGGATATCTATTACATCTTCACTCCGCTCATGCCAAACACCAGCACAAGAATTATTCTGAAAAAGCCGAAAACCGACTCCAGCATCCGCAAGGTTTGGCTGCCGAAAACACTGGCCTACATTCTGCGGGAATGGAAGAAGTCCCAGGACGAATTGAAAGGTTTCCTGGGCGACGAGTATCAGGACTTCGATCTGGTGGTGGCACTTCCCAACGGTCGGCCCTGCGAGGATCGGATCATCCTCAAAGAGTTTGCAAAGCTCCGTGAGGACGCAGGGCTGCCGAAGGTGGTCTTTCATTCTCTCCGTCATTCCAGTACCACCTACAAGCTGAAACTGAACCACGGCGATCTGAAAGCCACCCAGGGCGATACGGGCCATGCCGAGATCGACATGATAACCAGTATCTATGCTCACATTCTGGACGAGGATAGAAAGGTCAACGCTCAGAAATTCGAGACTGCCTTCTATGCCAAGCCTGATCTTCGCAATGTCCGTCCGCCGGAGGAACCGGCAAAATCGGAGCCTGCGACCCTGGACCTTGAAAGCCTTGTGGAGCAGCTTCAGAAGTCGCCGGAGCTGGCGAGTGCGCTCGCAGCCCTGATAGCGGCGCAAGTCCCGGCAAAGTGATCCGAAAAATCGAATTAGCAAAACGCAGAATTTTCTTAGCAAATTTCTGAAAAGCGTTCGAGTCCAATTAGCAAATATACATCATGCGGCGTATAAAAATCTCCCGGTAACAGAAGCAAAATTACCGGGAGAAGGAGGAACAAAAAAAACGCTGCAAACCCCGAAAAAAAAGGCTTGCAGCGGTGCTTGAACCTCTGGCGTCCCAGACATTTATAAGGAATTTTTTGAACCTCCGACCCCTCTCAACGACGGCGCAGATCTGCCACTCGCGCAGATAGCGCGAGCTTTCCGTATACTGTCCGGGCTGGCCATAGTAAAAGCCGGTCGAATAATGCCGGTGGGAGACATGCTCCACCTCGTCGCGCCAGACAGGGTCCGGCGTCCGTCCGGAAGCCACATCATCGAGCACATGCCGGTACGCGCCGGTCACGATTGCGGCGTAATAGGCCGATTTGGCGCGGCCCTCGATCTTCAGGCAGTCGATTCCCGCGTCAAGGATGTCGTCCAGATGGTCGATCATACACATATCGCGGGAATTCATGATGTATGTACCCTTTTCGTCCTCAAAAACCGGGAAATACTCGCCCGGACGCTTTTCCTCCATCAGCGCATACTGATACCGGCACGGCTGCGCGCACGCGCCGCGGTTGGAGTCGCGCCCGGTCATGTAGTTGCTGAGCAGGCAGCGCCCGGAATAGGACACACACATGGCGCCGTGGCAGAAGATCTCGATTTCAAGCTGCGGCGGCGTTTTTCACGGATCTCACGGATCTCCGCAAGGGAAAGCTCCCGCGCGAGGACGACGCGCTGCGCACCGAGGTCGCCACCACGCCTGCGCGCAGGCGTAGTTGCCGATGGACTGCTGCGTCGAAACGTGACGCTCACAGTTCGGCGCGAACTTTCCGGCCATGGTGAACACGCCAAGATCCGCCAGGATCAGCGCATCCACGCCCGCCGCATCCAGCGAACGCAGATACTCCGGCAGCTGCGCAGCCTCGTTGTTGCGCGGCATCGTATTGACCGCCGCGTGGACGCGGACGCCGTGGCTGTGCGCAAAGCGCACAGCCTTCGGCAGCTCCTCCGGGGAAAAATTCCCGTAAAGGAACGCATACCAAAGCTCGTTCCCGCCAGATAGACGGCGTCCGCACCGTACAGCACGGCCATTTTCAGCTTTTCCATATCGCCGGCCGGACAAAGCAGCTCCGGTTTCTTCTTCATGTCAATGCTCCATTTCTGCAAGGACTTCCTGGTGCTCATAGTACGTCTCAGAGAAGGTATGCACGCCGCTCTTGTTGAGGGCGTAGAAGTAATAATTCGTATCCGCCGGATACAGCGCGGCGCGGATGGAATTGATGCCGGGGTTCGAGATCGGCCCGGCGGGCAGGCCCGCGTTCGTATAGGTGTTATACGGGCTGATGAGCGACTTGTCCGCGTCGGAAAGGACCTCCTTGCGCTCCGGCAGTGCATACTGGATGGTCGCGTCGATCTGGAGGCACGGATAGAGCTTGCTGCAAAGACGGTTATAGATGACGGAAGCGATGTTCGCGCTTTCCGAGGTCTTTGCCGTCTCCTTCTCGATCAGAGACGCAACGATGATGATATCGTGCAGATCAAGCGTAGAATTGCGGATCTCCTGCTGCGTGAAGCCGTTTTCCTCCATCTTTGCGGCGAGCTTTTCGTTGACGCCGCTGACCGCGTCGCGCAGCTCCTGTGTGAGCTTGCGGTCAAAGTTGCGAAGGAATCTGCCGATGACGTTCTCCGGCTCGTCTCCCAGATAGAACTGGTAGGTATCCGGGAAGAGGTAGCCCTCAAGGCGGTTGCTGTCGCCGTAGGGCAGGTCCGCGAGGAAATCATAGTCGAATTCATACTCAGCAGCCGCCTTCTGGAGCTTTTCAACGGAGCAGACGCCCTTTTCCTCCAGAAGCGCAAAGATGTCCTTGCACTCGTAGCCCTCGGGGATCGTGATCTCGACGGTCGAGCGCTGCTGCGAGGTCTCGCGCATGGCGTTGACCAGCGCGTGGTAATCGTAAATATTATTGAGCGTGTACGTTCCCGGCGTGATCTTCTGCTCGGCGTGGGAATACCAGCAGTAGAACTTGAAGAGCCACGGGTAGTGCACAAGTCCGTTGTCGTGAAGCTCGCGCGTCACATCGTCGATCGTCGCGTTGTCCGCAATGGTCACGGTCATGGTGCGGTTCGGCTTCGTCAGCGCCAGAACGTCGTCCGCGCAGGTCCACGCGCCGACCGCCAGCAGTACCGACACCGCCAGCACACAGCAGATGTAGAGCAAAACGCGCAGTCCGGGCGCAAGGCGCGGCTTATCCTGCTGCATCGGCTCTTCCTCCTCTGTCTCTTCGTCTACGGTCAGATCTGCGTATTCCTCCGGAAGCGTGGGAACCAAAGCGCGGGAAGGTGTGCTTCGGAGCCGGCTGCTCCGGCTCGCTATCCGCAGGGCCGCCCTCGGCGGCCTGGGCAGCTTCATCCTCTTCCAGCTCTTCCTTTGTGCTTTCCAGCAGATCGTCCAGCGACATATTGCTGAAATCGACCTCGTCCTCCGGTTTGTTGAACTGAAGGTCGTCAAAATCTGGCATAGTATCCTCCGTTCTCCGCCTCAGCGGCTGTAAACGATCTCCCCGGCCACCTTCTCCGCCGCAGCCTTGCCCTTCAGGGCCTCCAGCAGGAGCAGGCCGAATTCCTCGGACGAGCCTGCCGCGCGGCCGGTGATGACCGTTCCGTCGCGGACCGCGCCGCAGCTCTGCATCACAGCGCTTCCCATCTTCGGCTCAAAGCCAGGATAGCAGGTCGCCTTTCTCCCGTCCGTGATGCCGAGCTTTGCAGGATCGACGGCGCGGCGCAGATGGCCGCGACAAATTTCCCTTCGTCATAGACGCGCCGAATCAGCTCGAGCGTTTCTTCCGAGCCAAGAATGGACTGCACGCCGCCAAGCCCGCCCGGAAGGACGATCATGTCCAGCTTTTCCGCGTCCAGCTCCGCGACCGTGCAGTCGGCCTCGATGCGGATGCCGTGTCCGGCCTCGACCAGACGCTCACCGACAGAGGCACAGCATACCTCAATGCCGCCGCGGCGCAAAATGTCGCAGGGGGCGACCGCCTCGAGCGGCTCAAAACCGGTTCCAAGAATCAAAGCTACCATATTTATCCCTCCATGCATTTTTTTCACATGCGCGTAAATCTCCTCGTGGATCTCCTCAATGGAGCGCAGGACACCGTCCCTCGCGCACGGGACGACCGTCCAGCCATAGAATGCGGCAGCCTCCGCCGCCGTCGCGCGGCACTGACGGAGATATCCGTCGTTCCGCTCGTGGATGTCAGCCATGGTGTGCGTCTGCTCCTCGCGGCGGCGCATCAGCTCCTCCGCCAGCTCCACCGGCATATCCAGACAAATGACCAGATCCGGCTTCGGAAGGCCCATCTTCGCAAACTCAAAATCATAGAGCCAGCGGAAGAAGTCCTCCCGCGCCTCCGGCGGCAGCTTTCCGCCCTGGTGGACGGCGTTGGACGTCGTATAGCGGTCGGAGAGCACGAGTCCCCCGTTCTGATAATACTCCCGCCAGACCTTGACATAGGACGCATAGCGGTCTACGGCATAGAATGTGGAGGCCGCGTAGGCGTTGACATCGTCCGGCGATTCGCCGAACTCGCCGCCGAGATACATCCGAATGAGCGCCGACGACGGCTCCAGATACTGCGGGAATTGCAGGCGGTGGAAATCCGCGCCCTCGTCCCGGAGCCGCTTGGTCAGGAGCTTGAACTGGGTGGACTTTCCCGACCCGTCGGAGCCTTCGAATACGATCAGTTTTCCCATAATTATGTTCCTCTTATCCGTTTCAGCATGACAGCCCATAAATATTTTGGCAGGCGGAGCATCCTGCGGAAGCGCTTCGGCCCCGGATCAGCCGGTAAAGCCATTCCAGATTCAGCCGGATCATCCATGCGGGCGCGCGCTGCACCGTTCCGGCGAAGGCGTCAAGGCTCCCGCCGAGGCCCGCCATCAATGCACATGCAGCTCCTGCCGGTGCTGCACCATAAATCGTTCCTGCTTCGGCGCGCCGAGGCAGACGAAGAGCGCATCCGCGCCGGAGGCGTTGATCTTCGCGATCACGGGCGCCTCGTCCTGAAAATATCCGTCGGCGATCCCGGCGATGCGAAGCTGCGGATGTGCTTCCAGCATCTTCTGTGCCGCCAGCTCCCCGATCCCCGGCTTGCCGCCGAGCAGATAGAGGCTCTGACCGTTTCGCTCGAGAATGCCGAGCAGCCCCGCCGCAAAATCCACACCGGCCACCTTCTGCTTCACCGGCGTGCGCAGGAGCTTCGACGCCAGCACAACGCCCGCGCCGTCCGGCAGCATCAGATCCGCTCCGTTGAGCATCTCGCGCAGCTGCCCGTCATGCAGCGCCTCGTAGGCGATCTCCGCGTTGGGCGTCACTACATAGGCTGCCTTATCCCCCGGAGAAGCGCCTCCGCTCGGGAAAGCGCCTCGTCCATCGTCATGCTGTCAAATTTCAGGCCCATTACATCGATCTTCATATGCAGGCATACCCCACCAATTTATTCTTTATAATTTTAGCACATTCTTTTCCTTTGTCTATCACGGCCGCAGAAATCTCTCTTAGCGCCGGAAAGAAAGTTTCACAATCCGCAGCTTCGGCATAAACTGTTATGAAAGCCTGTGCTTTCAATCTATATCAGGAGGTAATCCGATGTCTGATACCAGTCAAGTCAACACATCCTGTGATCTGCGCGGGATTCGGGAAGCTGTCTGTGTGCATACGGACAAAATCACGGACAGCTGTCTGGCCAAGGACTGCATAGAGGATCTTCGCGTGTACTTAACGCTCGATTCCCAGCGTGCTCTGGACGCGGCATCCGGCGCGCGCGCCAGGTATGTGGAGCTGATGCACGTCAGCATCCAGGTCGAGCCGGTCCCGTACAACACCGGCCACTACACCGTGGACATCACCTATTACTACCGCGTGCTCGGCGAAACGTCCTCGACCGGCAGCTGCCCGAACACCATCACCGGCCTTGCCGTTTTCTCGAAGCGGCTTGTGCTTTTCGGCGGCGAAAGCAAGGCAAAGACCTTCCTCAGCCGCGAATGCGGCTGCCTCAGCAAACAGACCATCGTCAACTGCGCCTGCCCGACCGGCGTCGTCGAGGTCGTCGATCCGATCATTCTCGGCTCGTGTGTACAGGACGCCTGCTCCTGCTGCTGCAATCCGGAGCCGCCGGCCATTCCGGAGCCGATCCTCGCCTGCTTCGATCAGGAGCTGGTGCTCAAGGGAGAATGCAAGCGCCTGCATGTCACGATCGGTCAGTTCTCCATCACGCGCCTCCAGCGCTCGACGCAGCTGCTGATCCCGACCTTCGACTACTGCATCCCCACCCAAGCAGTGCCCGAATTCCGGCGTTTCCGGCGCGGAAAGCCCGTGCGACGTCTTTGGGCAGATCGAGTTCCCGATGGACGCCTTTTTTCCCCAGCAAGAACGACGCCTGTATTCCGCCGTCGCAGAGCTGCACCGGCTGCGCCAGAACAGCAGAATAACGAAAAAAGAGCATCTCCCGTGAGATGCTCTTTTTTGCCTATCAAAGAATTTTTTCGCTGCGCAGGATCTCGCACATTTGCTCCACGCGGGCGTCCCACGAGCTTTTCCGCCCCTCCTCGATACGGGCGCGCACACGCCCGGCTGCGTGTCCGAGCGCGCCTCGGCGCACTTTTCCACAAACTCGTCCGCCGTATCCGCAATGTGGATGAGCGGCGCATATTGCAGGATCTGATCCGGCTGGCGTGTGGAGACGATGGGCTTTCCGGTCGCAAGATACTCATAGAACTTGAGCGGGCTGACGTCCTTGCTCAGCGGGCCGCTTGCGAACAGGTTGAGGCACACGTCGAAATGCGCAAGGTATTGCGGCAGCTGCTCGTTCGGCTTGATACCGAGAAAATGGCAGTTCGGCAGCGCCTTGAGCGCAGACACATCCGCGCCCGGCTTTTCCTCCGCCGATCCAGACAAAGCTCCATTCCGGGTGCGCCTTGGCCGCATGCTCGACGAAGCCGTACTCGATGCAGGGGCTGAAGCGCGCCGACAAAGCCGAATATCGGGTGTGGCAGCGCCGCCAGCTCCGAAGGAACCGGTTGCGGCTGCGACGCCTGATAAAAGCGCTCGAAATTCGCTCCGTTCGGAATAAAGCGGGCCTTTGGGTTTGCAGCGCGGAGGCGCTCCGCCAGCGGAGCCGCCGTCGCAAAAACCATGCCGCACTTCCCTGCCAGCTCCAGCTCCTCCGCATCCACCAGCGCGGGGTTCATCAATCCGCCGTAGGCCGAGTGGCGATCCACGCAGTCGTAGACCAGCGCGCTGTGCGGGATATGCTCCACAGCGTCCACCGTCACCGGCGAATAGACCCACAGAAGCGGCTTTTCAAAGCCGTGCCGCTTCATGATCTTCCGCACATAGGCGGCGATGCGCTTCTGATTGACGCGGTTGATGGCGCGGGACTTGTTGAAAAACGGAAGCACCGGCGGCAGGCTGTAGACCGTGATATTCTTCTGCGGCCGAAAGCCCTCCTTTTTATACGCCGTGAGCATCGGACGCGCCTTTTTGTCCTTGAGCGGCGCGATCACGCTCACGGACGGATCAAAATAGAGAATTTCCGCATCCGGGATGCGGCTCATGACCTGCTGCTTGCGGGTCGGGATCGGGTACCACGGCGACGTGGCCAGACAAACGATCTGTCTCATTCTGTATCCTCCAGAAGCGCCCGCGCGGCGCTTTCATTTTCCGCGGCAAGCTGCCGCAGATGCTCGACGCAGTACGGCTCGTCGTCCGCCAGCGTCTGGCCGATCAGCTCCGTCAGCCCTCCTGCGTCACATCCTCAAAGGCGATACAGTGCTTCTGCCCGATGTAGCGCATGAAGCCCGTGACCTTCGGATCGTAGGAGACCGCCGCCAGCTTTGCGCTGACGCTCGACGCGAAGATCAGCGTATGCAGCCGCATCGACACAACAACGCGCATTTTCCGCATCATGCCGATGATGAGCCGCTCGTCCTGCGGCGCGGAAATAAAGAAGCTGCCGCCACTCAGAAGCTCCGCGACCTCGCGGCAGGGCTGCGTATCCCGGTCCGGCTCGAGCGCAAAAAAGACCGGCGTCAGCCCATACTGCGCGCGCACGGCCTCCGCCGCCGCGGCAAAGCTCTTCTTCCGTTCCTCAAAAAGCCCGGCCACGGGCGCAGCACAAAGAGCGCATAGGCTCCATCCGGCGAAAGCCCCTGACTTTGCAGGAAGCTCTCCACCGCGCCGGGCTCTCCCGGCTGAAGCAGGAGCGCCGGGTCTGCGGTAATGCGGATATCCGGCTTTACAACACCCATCGCGCGAAGCTCCGCAAGGGACATATCCTCGCGCAGCGTGACGGCGTCCACGCAGCGGTTGATGATCCTCGCCGCCATTTTCCGGTTGCGCGTGCCGTTCACGGGGCCGATGCCGCAGCCGTACATCAGGACGCGGTTCCCGGCCAGCTTTGCAAGGCGGATGCTCCAGAGATAATACCAGAGCGAGCGGCTGCTCGTCTGATCGTGAATGAGGCTGCCGCCGCCGGACAGATAGAGCTTTGTCCGTCGCATGACGTGCCAGAAAGCAAACGGGTTGAACACATGCACCGAGCCGACATAATATTTCTTCCGTGTCTCGATGGGGTTATGGGAAAGCACATAGACAGGCATATCTTCGTCGATGTTCTTCATCTGCCGAACGATTGCCTTTAAGCTTGCGTCGTCGCCTGCGTTTCCCTTTCCATAGGCGCCGCAGATCAGGACGCCGCTGCGCTTTTTTCTTCGGCGCGCGCTCCCGGCGAAGGATGGTCTCATAGATCTGTATCTGATGGGACACAGTCGCCTCGATGGAAAGGAGCCGCGAGGCGCGCTCATGCAGGTTTTCGGCCAGCTGGAGGCGGTACGCCCCGTTTTCGGCCAGCGTTCGGATATGCTGCGCAAAGGCTTCATAGTCGCGCGGCTGAGTCAGAAGGCCCGTCACGCCCGGCTCGATGATATACGGCACGCCGCCGACCGCCGTTGCGATCGTCGCGCAGTGCATCCGCGCGCCCTCGGGGGCAGCGCATACGGGAACGCCTCAGAAAGCGAGGACAGCGTATTGACATCGATGGCGCTGTAAAGCTGTCGGTGTCGGAGACCCATCCGGCAAAGGCGCAGGTGCCAGGCGCACACAACTCTGCAGCCAGCGCTTCGAGCTTTTCGCGCTCCTCCCCTTCGCCCGCGATCACGAGCCGGATGGACGGGCAGCTCTTCTGTGCGATGGAAAACGCACGGATGAGCATTCCGATATCCTTGACCGGAGAAAGCCGCGCCGCTATGCCGAACACAACGCTGTCCGGCTCCAGCGTCAGGCCCACGCCCGCAGAAATTCCTCCCGGCTCATGGCCGGCTCGACCGGCGTAAAATCGACGCCGTTGTAGATGGAGAACATGGTCTGCGGATCGAAGCCGCGCGAAATGAGCATCTGCGCCACGGCGTCGGACACACCGATGTGATAATCGAACAGGCGCAGCGCAACGGTATTGATCGTGCCGTAGGTCAGACGGTGCAGCGGCCTTCCGAGATAATCCAGCCTGTAATCGCTGTGAACAGTCGTTACCGTCGGGACCCGGATCTTGCGGCGCAGGATTGCGCCCATCATATTCGCGCGCGCGCCGTGGCAGTGGACGATCTCGAAGCCCTCGGCGGAGATCATACGGCTGAGCCTGCGCACAGACTCCGGCACGCCGCAGTCCATGACCATCGTATCGATCCCGAGCTTTCGCGCGTCGTCCGCAAACGGCCCGTCCATAAAGCAGACCAGCCGCACCGTCTGCGTCTTCCCAAGCCCTCACAGCAGCGACAGCACATGCGTCTTGGCCCCGCCGACGTCTCCGCCGGAGATCAAATGCATGATTTTCATAAGAATTCTCCTGTTTTGAGAAGTTATGCTTGTTTCTTGGCGCTTCATCGGATAAAATAAAAGAAGTGCCTGCGGTTTCATTATAGTATACTTTGCCGCAGGAATCAATGAAAATCACCATTAGGAGGCACTCATGAAATTCATCGATGAAAAAGGCAGACTGTTCGGAAAAATCAATCTGATCGATCTGCTTGTAATTGTCCTGCTGCTGGCCGTCGTCTGCGCCGTGCTCTGGAAAACTGTCGGAAAGCGCGCATCCGAGGCAGCAAATACGCAGTCGCTCCGCGCATCCTACACCGTCCGCTGCGAAGAGGTTCCGAAGGAGATCTGTGATTTTGCGCAGACGCAGGTCGGCGAAAAGCTTCTGAACAATGCCGTTTTCCTTGACGCGGAGATCACCGCCTGCAAGGCGGAGCCGGTCGATGCGGAAAAGCCCGACGGCCTTCAGACGCTCTACATCACCATTGACGCCGCTGCGGCAACGGCCAACAATGTCTACAAGGTCGCCAGTCAGGAGATTCGCGCAGGATATGAGTACAACGTCAAAACGCCGCTGTTCGAGCTTGCGGGCGTGATCTGTGAGCTGGAGGTCCGCAATGGGTAGGATGCTTTCCGGCAGCGCCGTCTGGCGGATGCTCTGCGCCGTCGGAGCATTTTTCTCCGCAGCCTTTCGAGGAAGCCGCCTGAATCAGGCTGTCGGCTGCGCATGGAAAAACTCCGCGCTGCGCGGCTGGTTCCGCCGCCGTCTTGACGCGCAGGACGGCTGCGTTCAATCCTCACGCACGACGCGCCTGCTCCAAAGCCTCAACGGCTGGCTCTCCCGCCGCTTCCGGCTCAAGGACACATGGAGCGCCTCATGCCTGCACCGCTGCTTTTTCCGCGATCGCCTGCTGCGGCCGGGAAAGCCGTCTGCTCGGCTGGCTGTTCCGGCGCGGCGTGACGGGACTGCTTCTGACGCTGCTCGGCGTTTACGTTCTGATCGACTATACGCTGCGGGAGCTTCTGACCGTGCCGCTGCTCTCCTCCGTCTGGGACGAGCTGCTGATCCTTTTCGCGCTCTTCTGGATCTTCTGGGGACGGATGGGTCGAAAGGAGCCTGTCCGGACGCGTGCAAATCCCCTCGACCTGCCGGTCTTCGCGTTTTTCTGCGTCGGTCTCGCGCTGATGTGCGTCGTCGGGAGCTATCCGTCCATTCAGCTGGACGGCTACCGCGCGACGGTGCAGTATATTCTCTGGTTCTATCTTGTCACGCGGCTCCTGCGTGACCGCAGCGACCTCACATGGCTGTACAGCCTTTTTCTGCGCGGTTGCGTTCGGCGTAGCCGTCCACGGCATTTACCAGTATATCATCGGCGTCCCGATGCCGTCCCACTGGATGAGCAAGGCGGAGACCGCCGTCCGCACACGCGTGTTCTCCATCTTCGGCAGTCCCAATATCATGGGCGACTTCATGGTCATGTTCGCGCCCATGACGGCGGCGCTCGCCTATTACACGGACAGGAAGCCGCTCAAGCTGGCCACGTGGCTTGCGACCTTCGTCATGTGCTTCGCCTGTCTGTTCACCATGTCGCGCGGCGCGTGGGTCGGTATGGCGATCGCGGTCGTGCTGTTCATCCTGCTCGTTGACCGGAGGCTGTTCGGCCTTCTCCTTGCCGCCTGCGCGCTTTTGATGTTTGTCCCCTTCGTGCGCACGCGCATCAGCTTCCTGTTCACAGATGAATTTGTCGCGGCCAGCAACAACGGCGGCCGCAGCGAGCGCTGGGCTACCGGGCTTGCCATTCTGAACTCGGCAGATCCGTGGCTCGGCTGCGGCCTCGGTATGTTCGGCGGCGCCATCGCCATGCAGACGCAGATCATGGACTGGATCGAGTATTTCTACATGGACAATTATTACCTCAAGAACCTTGTAGAAATGGGCTATGTCGGCCTTGCGTCCTTTGCCGTCATGATGCTGACGCTCGTCTGGACCGGAAACCGCACGCTTTTTCCGCCTCCGCGGCCAGCGGCGGCATATGGAGGGAACGCTCTATCCCCTCTGTGCGGGCATGTTCGCGGGACTCTGCGGCGTGCTGGCGCACTGCTTCTTCGAAAACATTTTCGAGCAGCCGTATATGATGGTCTATTTCTGGACGATCGCCGCCATGCTCGTCTGGGCCGGTTTCCTGCAAAATCCACGCAAGGAGGTCGTTTGATATGCCGCAGCCTGTCCTGCTCACCTACCGCGTCCCCGCAAAGCACGCCGCAAAGCTGCGCGTACTTGCCGTGCGGATGGGCATTCGCGTCCGCGCAGTCGAAAAATGGGAATATATCCAGCCGGTCGGAAGCTTCACCGGGGACTGCGAGGGCTTTGAGTCCTTTTATGACGGCGAAGGCTTCTCCGACCAGATGCTCGTCATGGCGCATTTTCCGCAGTCCGTATTCAGCCGCTTTTTACAGGAGCTGCGCGCCGCGAGGCTCGTATTTCCGCTCAAATGCGTGCTGACAGAGTCCAACCGCGGCTGGAACTCGCTGGAGCTGCACGAGCAGCTCTGTGAGGAGCGTGACGCCATCGCGCGCGGCGCTTCCGCGCATGATCCGGAGGAGGCGGCACAGCATGAAAACGATCCTCTCCATCATCGGACTGCTTGCGCTCTGCGCGCTGGAATTCTTCCTCGCACGGCGCGGGAAAAAGTGGCTCGGATGGCTTCTGCCGGTCCTTTCCTTTCTCGGCTCGACGGTGTTCTACTTCTGCAACCTCCGGATGCCGGAGGGAGGTTCTGTGGACAGCTTCCTGCTGACGGCGCTACTCGGCTTTTTCCTGAGCAATATCCTGACGCTCATTCTGCTGGCGGTCTATTTCGTCGCGCACGAGAAGCAGCAGGATAAAAAGGATCAGCACCTTTGATGCATACAAAAATGACGCGGCAAATGCCGCGTCATTTTCTTATATTTTCTTCTTACTCGGCGGAATAGACCGTTTTGCCGCTGATGAGCACACGATGGACGCAGGTGGAGACCTCGAACGGGTTCCCGTTCGTCAGCACGATATCGGCGTCCTTCCCTTCCTCGATGGAGCCGACGCGGTCAGCCACGCCGATGTGCTCGGCGGGATTGATGGTGATGGCGCGGAGTGCCTCAAACGGATCCATGCCCGCGCAGACAGCCATACCGGCGCACAGCGGAAGATACTGCTGCGGGATAACGGTGCAGTCCGTGATAATGGACACATGGCATCCGGCGCGGCTCAGAATGCCAGGCGTCTGCCAGGACTTGTTGCGCACCTCGACCTTCGTCGCATGTCCGAGCGACGGGCCGACAGCCATGCACAGCCCGGTCTTCGCCAGCTCGTCCGCGATCAGATGTCCCCTCGGTCGTATGCTCGAGCGTCAGGCGAACGCCGAACTCCTTCGCAATGCGGATGGCCGTAAAAATATCGTCGGCGCGATGCGCATGGGCCTTGAGCGGGATCTCACGGCGCAGCACAGGAATCAGCGCCTCAGCTTCATGTCAAAAGGCGGCAGCTTGCTCAGGTCGTCGCCTGCCGCCTCCTTCTTGCGAAGATAAAGCTGCGCCTTCATCAGCGCCTCGCGCAGGATCGCCGCCGTCGTCATGCGCGTGGAATCGCACTTGGAATTGTAGCAGCGCTTCGGGTTCTCGCCGAACGCGCATTTCATCGCGGCTTCCTCTTGACGATCATGTCGTCGATGCGCGTTCCGGCCGTCTTGATGGCGGTAAAGGTGCCGCCGAGCACGTTCGCGCTGCCCGGGCCTGTGCAGACGCAGGTCACGCCCGCGTTTCTCGCCAGCTCGAAGCTATGATCCATGGGATCGACGCCGTCGATGGCGCGCAGCTGTGGGCAGCAGATGTCGTTCATCTCATTGATATCCACGCCCGGCTCACCGTAGCCGTCAGGCCGATGTGGCTGTGCGCGTCCACAAAGCCGGGATAGACGTTCAGGCCGGAGGCATCGATCGTTTCCTCCGCCTCCAGATTTTCGCCGATCCTGCAAATTTTCCCGTCCTCGACCAGAATATCGGCCACATACGCCTCGCGGTGTACGGCGTCGTGAATGGTTCCGTTCTTGATACAAAGCATAACGCTGACCTCTCATTTCATTTGAATTCCCGGCGCTTTCGCCTTGCTATCAGAATAGCACATTTTTCGCGTTCCGGTCAAGACCGGCAGACAAAATGCCGCCGCCCATTCCGGGCGGCGGCACTGCGCTATATTGGGAAATATCTGCAAGCCCCTGCGGCTCACTTCATCAGCTCGCAGACAAGCTCGGTATACTCGCCCGCGTTTTCGACCGGCAGGTCGGCCATCATCAGCGCCTGCGTATGCAGGATCTTCACATATTTCTTTGCCTTTTCCGGGTCCTGCGCAACGGCCAGCTGCAAGGCGGCGAACACCGGGTGATCCGGGTTCAGCTCAAGCACACGGTCAGCTTTTGCCTGCATCTCCGGGCTGACGCGGCGGAAATACTTCTCCATTTCGAAGGTCATGCCGCCCTCCGGCACCATGCAGGCCGGATGACTGCCGAGATTCGTGCTCAAACGAACCTCCTTCACGGCGTCGCCCAGCGTATCCTTGACGAAATCCAGCGTCGTCTTGGCCTGCTCTGCCTTCTCCTCGGCGGCCTTCTTTTTCTTCCTCTGTCGCAAGGCCGAGATCCTCGGTCGTGATGTTGCGAAGCTCCTTGTCGGCGTACTTCATCAGCGACTGCGGAACAAACTCATCTACCTCGTCGGTCATGAACAGCACATCGTAGCCCTTCTGGCGGAGCAGCTCGAGCTGCGGAAGCTGACCGAGGCGCGAACGGCTCTCGCCGCTTGCGTAATAGATGTACTTCTGATCCTCCGGCATGGCGTCGGTATATTCCTTGAGCGTGACCAGCTTATCCTGCTTGCTCGACCAGTAGAGCAGCAGATCCTGAAGCATTTCCTTCTTCTGGCCGTAATCCGCAACGATACCGTACTTGAGCTGCATTCCGAAAACGGAGAAGAACTTTTCATACTTCTCGCGGTCGCTTTCCAGCAGCTTCGTCAGCTCCGCCTTGATCTTCTTCTCAAGATTCGAGGCCATAAACTTGAGCTGGCGGTCATGCTGGAGCATTTCACGCGAAATGTTCAGGCTCAGATCCTGCGAATCGACGATGCCGCGGACAAAGCGGAAGCAATCCGGCAGCAGGTCTGCGCAGTTTTCCATAATGAGCACGCCGGAGGAATAGAGCTGAAGCCCCTTCTTGAAGTCCTTGGTGTAGAAGTCATACGGAGCCTTCGCCGGGATATACAGCAGCGCCTTATAGGTCACAGCGCCCTCCACGCTGGCATGGATCACAGCCAACGGATCCTCAAAGTCAAAGAACTTTTCCTTGTAGAAGTTGTTGTACTCCTCCTCCGTGACATCCTTCTTGGCCTTCTGCCAGATCGGGATCATGGAGTTGAGCGTCCGGTTCTCCGTCACGGTCTCATACTCCGGCTTATCGGAATCGGCCGTGCCTTCCTTGACGCGCTGCGTCTCCACATCCATTTTGATCGGGTAACGGATGTAATCGGAATACTTCTTCACGAGGCTCTGGATCGTGTAGGTCTCGAGGAAGCGGCTGTACTTTTCGTCCTCCGTGTCCTCCTTGAGCTTCATAATGACGTCCGTGCCTGCGCCGTCGCGCTGTGCCGGCTCGATGGTATAGCCGTCGGCACCGCTCGACTTCCACATGAACGCCTCGTCGGAGCCGTATTTCTTCGAAACGACCGTCACCTCGTCCGCGACCATGAAGGCCGCATAGAAGCCGACGCCGAACTGGCCGATGATGTCCAGCTCGTCCTTCTTCTCCATCTCCTGCTTGAACTTGAGGCTGCCGGAGCGGCAGATCGTACCGAGATTGTCCTCCATCTCGTCCATGCTCATGCCGATGCCGTTATCGGAAACGGTCAGCGTGCGCGCCTGCTTGTCCGCGCGGACGGTAATGGCAAAGTCACTGCGGCTGAGGCCGACCTTGTCGTCCGTCAGCGCCTGATACGCCAGCTTATCGATGGCGTCGGAAGCGTTTGATATGATCTCACGAAGGAAGATCTCCTTGTGGGTATAGATAGAATTGATCATCAGATCCAGCAGCCGCTTGGATTCCGCCTGAAACTGTTTCTTTTCCATAATGTCACGTCCTGTATCTCACAAATTAGCACTCTTTATCTTTGAGTGCTAATCGTATTATAGCCGATTCTGACAGGATTGCAAGTCCTTTCTGCAAAATTCACAAAGCGTTCACAAGGAAAACCGGCGCGGGAGCGACCCGTGCCGGTTTTTGATCGTAATATAAATGTCTTAAAATTTGAATCTCCCGTAGGAGTGGACGCTCTGTCCCGCGAACGACTTCTCGCTCTGAAGCACATTGAACGCATCATAGGTGCTGACCTTCCAGAGTGCTCCGTTCTGGAATTCAAACACATTCACCGTGCTCAGACGTACTTCGTTCTTGTCATTCACACTGTAGACGCGCTCCTTCCACGGCAGCCCATTTTCATCATACTCTGCCTCGGAATACGACGACATCGCACCGTCGCCATAGTAGTGTTCTTCACGGATCCAACGGTTCTGGTCGTCGTAGAACAACTGCCTGTATCCCAGCACCATTCCGTTTCCAAGGGCGGCTGTAAATTTGATCAAATTGTCGTTTTCATCATACTGTACCGTGAACACCGTATAGGCGCGGTCGTCTGCCGTATAGAACGTCGTTCTATGCTGGCGGTCATCCATATCCTCCTCGATCGAATAATACGCGAGCTTTCCATTCGACCGGAAGATCGTCTTTGTTTTGCCGTCCTCCAGCGTCTTTTTCTCCGAATTTGTCATTGTGTTGATGTCGTAATCGCCCGGGACCAAACGGCGCGGAAGCGAGCGCAGCAGCACCGTTCTCGTCGAGCCGTCATATCCGACGGAGAGACTGATCGAGAACGAAAGGTCGCGGAGCTTGAAGTAGTTATTGCCGCCGATGTTATAGCTCTGGCAGGAATACTCCCGGTCACCGATTTTGAGGGTGCAGACGCTCAGAGTGCAGCTGGCAGACTGATCCTCGCCGCGTTTCAGCTCGCCGCCGACCGGCGTGTAATCCTTCCCGGGCGTCATGGTAACGGTCTTGGTCTCGCTGTCATAGCCGACTTCAAACCGGCTCGGCGTTTCCCGCAGCATCATGGCGAGGTCGCGGAGCTTAAAATAGTTATTTCCGTCGATCAGATAGGCCTGTGGCGTCTGCTCCACACCGTTTACCTTGACCTTCATATCAGAACGGAGACCTGCGCGGCAAACGCGCACACGGAAAGCAGCACCATCATACAGGCGCACAGCAGGAAATTGCGGAGGAATCTTTTCATCTTTTTCTCCCTTCTGAACATCGCGCTCCGGCGAGTCTGAGAGTTTCCAGAATTATTCTATTACAGTTTTTTCGCCGTGTCAATCCCTGCTTCGCCTTCCAACTGCAAATCGACGCTTTTTCCCCTTTCCAAACCGGAGAAACTATGTTAAAATCAATTATAATACAATTAATGAAAAACCGAACAGGAGCAAATCATGATTACAATATCCAATCTCGCCATGCAGTTCGGCGGTTCCGTTCTGTTCAAAAACGCAGATCTGCAATTTCTGCCCGGCAACTGCTACGGCATCATCGGCGCAAACGGCGCCGGAAAATCCACCTTTTTGAAAATTCTCTCCGGAGAGCTGGAGCCGACCTCCGGCTATGTCGCCATCAAGCAGGGCGCGCGCATGTCCATCCTCAAGCAGGATCAGTTCCAAGACGACGAATATACCTTCTTGACACCGTCATCATGGGCAATCAGCATCTCTACGACGTGATGAAGGAAAAGGACGCGCTCTACGAAAAAGAGGATTTCACCGAGGCGGACGGCCTCCGCGCCAGCGAGCTGGAGACGGAGTTTGCGGAAATGGACGGCTGGGAGGCCGAAGCCGACGCGAGCCGCACTTTTGCAGGGTCTCGGCATCCCGGTCGAGCAGCACTATGACCTTATGGCCAACACGGACGGCCGCCAGAAGGTGAAGGTCCTGCTTGCGCAGGCGCTTTTCGGTAAGCCTGATATCATTCTGCTCGACGAGCCGACCAACAATCTCGATATTGAGGCAATCGACTGGCTGGAAAACTTCATCATGGACTACGAGGACACCGGTCTTGTCATCGTAGTCAGCCACGACCGCCACTTCCTGAACACCGTCTGAACCCGTACCGGGGACATCGCCTACAACCGGATCAAGCTCTATGTGGGCAACTACGACTTCTGGTACGAGTCCTCTCAGCTCATTCAGCAGCTCATCCGCAACAAGAACAAGCGCAACGAGGAAAAGATTGCCGAGCTGCAAACCTTCATCGCCCGCTTTGCCGCCAACAAGAGCAAAAGCAAGCAGGCGACCTCCCGCCGGAGACTTCTGGACAAGCTCTCCGTCGAGGAAATGCCCGCCTCCTCGCGGCGGTATCCGTTCGTCGGCTTTGAGCGTGAGCGCGAGGTCGGCAAGGATATTCTCTTTGTCACCGACGTGTCCAAGACCGTGGACGGCATAAAGCTTCTGGACAAGGTCAGCTTCATCGTCAACAAGAACGACAAGATCGCTTTCGTCGGCGAGAACGAGCTTGCGCAGACCACAATGTTCAAAATTCTGATGGGTGAACTGGAGCCGGACGAGGGCAGCGTCAAGTGGGGCCAGACCGTCACGACGAGCTATCTCCCGAAGGACAACAGCGAGTATTTCGACGGCCACGACGAGACGCTTGTCGACTGGCTGCGCCAGTTCTCCGAAAAGAAGGATGACGTATATCTGCGCGGCTTCCTCGGCCGGATGCTGTTCTCCGGCGACGATGTGTTCAAGCCCGTCAACGTCCTCTCCGGCGGCGAAAAGGTGCGCTGTATGCTCTCGCGCATGATGCTCTCCGGAGCGAACGTCGTCCTGCTCGACCAGCCGACAAACCACCTCGACATGGAGTCCATTCAGGCCGTCAATAAGGGCCTCTGCGCTTTCCCGGGAATATCCTGCTGGCCTCGCATGACCACGAGCTTTTTGCAGACGGCCTGCAACCGCGTCATTGAGTTCCAGCCGGACGGCACGATCCTTGACCGTCCCGGAACCTACGACGACTATCTTGACTGGAAGCGTGAGCGTCTCACGCAGCAGAAATAAGGAGGGATCGCTTTATGAATGTTATCTGCACAAAGAATGCTCCAGCTGCCGTCGGCCCGTACTCCCAGGCCATCGACTGCGGCGACCTTGTTTTTCCTCTCCGGTCAGATCCGGCTTGTACCGGAGACCGGCCTTGTGGCCGATGGCGGGCTGGAAGCGCAGGCACACCAGATGTTTGCCAACATTCAGGCCGTTCTCGCAGAGGCCGGAATGTCGCTTTCCAACGTTGTGAAAACGACGGTCTTTATGACCGACCTCAGCCAGTTTGCCGCGTTCAACGCCATCTATGCCGAATACTTCAAAGCACCCTACCCCGCGCGCTCCTGCGTGGAGGTCTCTGCACTTCCAAAGGGCGTACTGGTCGAATGTGAATTGATCGCCAAGCGCTGAGCACATCGAGCATTCAAGCCGCAGCCGCCGGGACGGAGTCCGTTCCGGCGGCTTTCCTGACCGCATGCCTGCTTCCGCACGCTCCGCAGCTCCGGCGCTTGCTGATTCGCTGTAAAAAGCGTCGCTTCCCTTCCAGAAACTGACCTTGACAATTCCGCTCGGCAATGCTATGATGCTCTCAACAAATGCGTCGGCTGACGCCATAGAAAAGCGATGACAAAGACGGATCTGTTCGTGCGTCTCACAGAGAGCCGGGGGTGCTGAAAGCCCGGCAGACAATGTTCAGGATCTTATCCCTTTTGAGCTGAATCCCCAACGCCTTGCAAGTAGGGATCTCCGCGCAGGCTGCGTCAGTGCCTAGGGCTTGTTGGAGCCTGAAAGCGGCATAGCCGTCCGGCTGTGCAATTTGAGTGGTACCGCGGGTATTGATCGTATATCAAGGCTCGTCTCAAAGCAATTTGAGACGGGTCTTTTTTTATTTTCAGAAAAAGAGGACGAAAAAATGAAACTGAGTAAGAAAAACATGCTTCTGGTCAGCTTTATGCTGTTTTCCCTGTTCTTTGGCGCGGGAAATCTGATCTTTCCGCCGTTCCTCGGCCAGAACGCCGGTGCGCAGACTATTCCGGCGCTGCTCGGCTTTCTGCTCACGGCAGTCGTTCTGCCGGTACTCGGCGTCGTTGTGGTTGCCCGCTTCGACGGCCTCGACCGGCTTGCCAGCAGGTCAGTCCCCGCTTCGGCCTGATCTTCGCCGTTTTGATCTACCTTTCCATCGGCCCGGGCCTCGGCATCCCGCGCGCAGCCTCCGTGCCCTTTGAAATGGCCGTCGCGCCGTATCTTCCGGAGGGCGCAAGCGTCTCTGTCTGGATGGCGGTGTACTCCTTCGTTTTCTTCTTCGCCGCCCTCTGGCTCTGCCTCACGCCAAGCAAGCTCGTCAGCCGGATCGGCCATGTCCTGACGCCCGCGCTGCTCCTGCTTCTCGGGTTCCTGTTCGTGAACTTCCTACTTCGTGGGAGCGTCCATGTCGCCGCGCCGCAGCAGGATTACGCCGCCGCACCCTTTTTCAAGGGTTTTTCCGACGGCTATCAGACCATGGACACCATTGCGGCTCTGAACTTCGGCCTCGTCATTGCTGCGACGCTCGGCGGCTTCGGTCTGGAGGAAAAGCGCGAAAAAATGCGCCATACCGTGCTGGCAGGCGTTTTTGCCGGAACGATCCTCGCGCTCGTCTATATTCTGCTTACGTATATGGGCATGTGCTCCTCAGGTGTCTATGCCATTCAGGAGAACGGCGCGTGGACGCTCCGCCGCATCGTGTTCCAGCTTTTCGGTGAGCCGGGCGCCGTTCTGCTGGCCGCCATCTTCACGCTTGCCTGCCTGACGACCTGCGTCGGCCTGATCCACTCCATCTCACAGTATTTTTCGGTGCTCTTCCGCAAGCTCTCCTACCGGAGCTGGGTGTTTGTCATTACCTGTGTTTCCTTCCTGATCTGCAACCTCGGTCTGAGCACCATTCTCAACATTTCCGTCCCGATCCTGAACGCGATCTATCCGGTCTCCATCGTGCTGATCCTTCTGGGCCTGAGCCACGGCCTCTGGAATCAGAACAGCTATGTCTATCCGCTCACCGTCGCCGGAACGGGGCTTGTCAGCGTCGTCTATGCGCTGGATACGGCCGGTGTCCCACTCGGTGCGCTCGGCACGCTCGCGCGCAGGCTTCCGCTTTATTCGGTCGGCTTCGGCTGGGTCTGCGCGGCGGCTGTGATGCTCTGCATCAGCATCTGTATGGCGCTTCTCCGGAGGAGGATGCGCAGCACCGCCGAGCTTTCGTAGTATTCCACATAAAAGGGGCTGTCTCACCAAGAGGCAGCTCCAGAAAGAAAGCCCGCTGACCGAAATCAGCGGGCTTAAATCATAGGAACTTATCGTATGCTACCGGATTTTATGAGACTGCCCTCTCACTTTCTCTTTGCCGAATTTTTTTGCGAGATTCCCACAGTTTTTGCTCGTTTCCAAATTATTTTTCGGAACAGGGAGAATTAGGAGGGAGGGGTCATATTCTTTGGAATGAATTCTCATGCGCTATTGACAAAACTATCATCAGGATGATATAATGTGGCTGTATCATTACAATGATAATGGAGGTTTCATATTATGAACGTCATTCAACTACTTCACGGAACGGATCACATCATCGAGGTTCCGGATATCAATATCGGTAATCCACACAACGACTATGGCATGGGTTTCTACTGTACCCGCGTCGATGAAATGGCTCGTGAGTGGGCCTGCAAAAGAACACAGACGGTTTTGTCAACAGCTACGACTTTGACACAGATGGGCTGAAGGTGCTGAATCTGTTGGACGGAATGCATACGGTCCTGAACTGGATGGCTCTTCTGCTTCAATTCCGCACCTTCAAGCTGGACTCCGAAGTTGCCGTTGATGCAAGGGACTATCTTATTGACCACTATTCAATTGATTTAACCGGCTACGATGTTGTGATCGGCTATCGGGCAGACGATTCCTATTTCCAGTATGCAGAGTCCTTTGTGTCCAACACCTTACCGCTCGGAAGTCTGAACAAGGCTCTAAAACTGGGCAAGCTCGGCGAGCAGACGGTTGTCATTTCTCAAAAAGGCTTTGATCGGCTGCACTTTGTGAATGCTTATCCGGTCAGCAAGAGCGTCTATTACCCCAAGTTCTTGGATAGAGATACCAAAGCGAGGGATACTTACCGTAAAGAGATCAAGAAAAGCAAGTCTTACCGGGACGACATCTTCGTGCTGGATATCTTGAGGGAGGAGATGAGCAACGATGACCCACGCATACAGCGAATCTTATTTGAATAATGCCAAGGATCGTCTTTCCTCTTTCTTCGACTATGCAATCAACGACTGCAAATTAAAACCGGATTGGATCACAGCACTCTTCATCAATACCGGCTACGCCGAACAATTTGAACGAGGCAACCCCGCCTATGTCGCAGGGATGTCCGGTGTTGAGCTGGCCCGTGCGGTCATCACAAAGGCATACGGTCCAAAGGGCTGCCAGCACCAACCAATGCAGAGGACTGCTCCCTGAATATTGGGCCGGTTGGGCAGTTGCAGAGTACCAATGGTTTACCGGCCGTCGTTTCAAGGACATCTTTGAGCGCATTCCACTTTCCAAGATCATTGGGATGTATTCCGTTTACCACGAGATGGACATTACAAGTTTCATCGATACCATGGAGGAACTCTACAAAGCAGCGGAAGGCGACTCTAATCTGAAGCGCATCCGTGAAAACCGGGGCTTATCTCAGGCAGAGCTTGCAGAGCAATCCGGCGTGAATCTGCGCAACATTCAGATGTACGAACAGCGCGTCAATGGCATTGACAAGGCGCAGGCAAACATCCTCTACAAGTTGTCCCGTGTTCTCGGCTGCAATGTGGAAGACCTGCTGGAAAATCCCATGATGTAATTTCATTCCGCACCTGCTTCGGCAGGTGCATTTTACGCATTACCCAGAATGCTTTTCAGCTTCCTCAGCGCGTGATCTCTTCTGCGGTAAATGCTCGACTTTGTTGTTGCAAATTTTTTTCGCAAGTGCTTCGCCCGACAAGGGGTTCTCCGAGAAGTAGAAGTTCATAATGATATCGCGTTCTTCCGGGGTCAGTGCTTTCAGCGCGGCTCTGACTCTTTCGATATCCAGACTCTGGACAACCTCTTCCTCCACATTGCAATCCTTATCCTCGAGAACATCCTCACCGCAGATATCCGCATCATGAAATGCCATGGTGCTGTAGGACATCACCTGAAACGATGTCTCCAAATTCCGATCTCTGATGTATTGCCTGCGATGGCAGTCCTTCTTCAGCTCCTTGCTGGCTTCCTCGCTGCACTCCATGAAGATAACCGTATCGTCATCGCTGCAAGCTTCAAGCTTGCCGAATACGATCTCTCGGTTTCTTCCTTCATCCGTTCTCTCCATGCCGCATACTGGCGATAATCCATGATCAGCCAATTGTCCTGTGCTTCAATCGTGGGGTCCTTCTTTACCAAAAATGTTCTTTTTCATTACTGTGATCTCCTTTGAATTTTTGAATTTGGGTGAAAGTCAAAAATTCGGAGATCACGGGTATTCAGCGATATAGCAGAGCCACTGATTGCACATAAAAAGTCCTTTCCGCCCGCTGCGGTCCAAAGGACACAACTACGCTGGTGAAAAGGACTCCCGATGCTGCCTACCTGAAAAAGGGTGCAGAAATCTAAGGGTACCCATACTGCTTTTTCAAAAGAGTTTGAAATCAGCGTATTTGTATCCTTGGCCCTTGTACTTCAGGCTGCGAATATGTATTTGTGATGTCGGTAAAAAACAAAAAAGGCCACCGACAAGGCAGACCTATAGATAGAACTATAGTGTCTTACCTTGCCGGTGGCCTCTCACGTATGTCTGGAATAACTACCGGTAAATGTTCGGGCTATTGCCCACGATCAAGTGACCTGGAAGCGGATTTAGTGCGGCCCTGTTTCAGCCCGACCGTTCCGTCGTGATGTCGTTGATTCAGTTTTAGGTTCTTACACCGTTATGAGATAGAAGCAGAAAACCCATGTGCTTTTGAGCCAGGTACGAGCGATCTGCACTTTTTCTTCCGGTGCGTTCTTAATCTCGCAAATTGCTTTATAGACACCAGCCCAAAATACCACATCAGGTACGTTTGCACTGTCACTATCGCCATACTTCGCGCAATACGCCTCAATCTTCTTCCTATCTAAGCTGAAAAGCGCCTCATTGCGTTCTTTCACAAAATTCGCAACTGGATTCATCTCTACACCTCCTATGTCTTTTCTGATATCGGCTCATCATCCAAGTAGAACCGAGTCACGTTGTCTTTGCCAAAAGTTGCCCGTTTAACTGCCAAGAGTGCAGAGACAACGCTATCTATACTCTCTGGCTTTGAAAAAGAGCATTGCAATATCATCATGCGGATGATAAGCGCCTTTGACGTTTTACTCAAATCCGCGTCGCTATCAATCCCGCCGATTTCAGTCGGTTCACGATTCTGGAACACGAGCATTGCCTGTGGTTCTTCTATCGTTCCAGCCATAGAAACCAATATACTCACGTCTCCGCTTCCAAACTGGATACGATTTAAGTGCGTATATACCATCCTGATCTCACCTCACCACAAAAGTGTCTAATCCTATATCGCTTTTTCCATAACCATATCGGTCATTGCAAAACGAAGGAGGCTCCTCCGGGTTAGAACGCGGGTCTATCCACTCGTCTATTCTTTCTTTCGGAAAAATCAATGGCATTCGGTCGTGAATCCTCAACCACCTCGAAACAATTTGGGTCGTAGAAATAACAGCAAAACGATTCGTCCATCACAAGGTACATTCCGTCTTTATCCCGCCCTATAGCCTTGTACAAGGAGCCATAATTCAAATCGAAGAGTTCGCCGTCATATGCATGGGTGACGCATTTCACGATTGCCTCATAATCGTTCAGAAGATTGTCTTCATCTGAGATCATAGTAAAATCTTCAAACTTGTTGAAATCAGTAACGCGGCCATCATTTCCACGAACATGAAGGCTATCTCGTTCACCTTCCCAATACTCAAGGAAAAACGCCTCATAGCACTTTCCATGCGAAAAACTTTTCATCCGAAGGTCCATTATATCGAACTGTTGCGGGCTTCATTATTTTGCTCATATTCATCCTGGCACGTAGCCAATTCTATTGACTCCGATCACGCCGCGTCGCAAAACCGTAATATCAATAGTCTCATAATCTGTCTTGTTGATATCTGTTGTGCGAGCATGTGCTCTGGGAATCTCTACTCTATCTATCTGCGTTCTTGGAATAGGAATAGTCTCCACACCAAGTTCGTTCATTACTTCTTCTGGTAATTCGTAGTTTTGCTCCACCAAGCCAAAACAAGTAAAGCCGGTATCCACGCAGAAAGAAATCAGCTTCTTCTTGCCAATATTGTAAAGCACACAGAAAGAGGTGCCTATAAGACTACCCAGCAAATAACCCACAACAGGTAATTCAAATCCAAGAGCCTGCCCAATAATGCCTCCAATATGTGCTCCGATAAGATACCCTCCCGAAACTACGACCGTATCGACAAATGCAGATCCCATCTGTTTTGTCGTCATCTTACCAGCGGCAACAAGGATACTGTTTTTGATCGTCTGCATTACAAGGGCAACAACTGTTCCGAGGACAGTAGGATTGATTCCTTTGAAAGCTTCGCCAAGGACTCCGGCATCACACATTATTTTGAGAGAAGACGAAACGGAACCGCGCAGAAAACCTTCTGCTCCAGCGGATATCCCTTTTGTGCCCATCTTTTTAATCTGTTGAACATCGAGTTCCCCATGCTTAATAAGGAAATCGATTGCTTTATATATTTCAGGCGCAAGTTGAACAGCAACCGTTACCGCCGCAGCAGTATATCCGGCTTTTAATGCCTGTTTCAGCAGATGCTCTGTTTTAATTGCACTCTCAACAGACACGCCATGTTCTTCAGCGTTAAAAGACTTATCCTTGCTCTCCTTTGCAATTTCCTCAAGCTCTTTTCTGGATGCGCTTCTTGAGCTGATACCTTCCTCGTTCTTTATTGTGTCCGTCAACTCAGTTTCCGTTTCAGCATAGGCTTCTGAGACTTCACTTCGTATTGGTTGATTTCTCAAAGCTTCTCTATGTGCTGCGGCTCTGGCGTCTGTAAGTTGATCGGAGGGAACAAGCCGTCCTTGTCCTTTATAGCTGGCATTTCCTGTTTCCGGCGTAAAACGTGCTTGAGCCTTAGCTGTTTTTTTCGGCTGTGACATACGATTTTGCGCTATATGCTTTTCCAGAATCCAACTGGATATCAACAGAGTCTTTAGCTGTGCTATGTAACACCGCTGCTCTGTCAGCAGAGTCTGCTGCAACGGCATCAACATTGAAAGTGCCGGAACCCCATTCTTCAAGCATATATCCTTGGAGCTGGCCTATTCCCAGATTTCTATATTGGTGATTATTGATATTATCTTCGAGCTGCTTTATAGCTTGTTCAATGGCATCAACATATGAAGCTCCCATGTTTGCAGCAACATCAGCACCTAATATCTCAGTGGCAAATGCCCAGCCTTGCTGCACAGCACTATTCTTCTGCATTTGCGGCCTCCTTACTGATTCATAAACTTTTTTCGAGCCCGTCATTATAAAGATGAACTACACCATAGAACAGCATCTGGCGCTTCATCAAGTTCTTATCTCTGAACAGATCCTCTGATTTAGCAGCCACATGGCTACCCATTTTCCCGATAGCGTCTGCACCATTCTTCAAAGCTTTCTTTGTGGCACTGAGGATAGCAAACGGCTTATGTTTTTTCTCATTTTCGACCTGCTCAGATTTCTCGCCAGTGGTTTCCTCTTCTATTTCCTCGCTGATGTCCTCGTCAGTTCCTGTGATTGCTATATTATCTTTTAGTGTTTTCAAAAAGTCAGGGACCGGCAGATCTGAAAGTTTTTCAAGGAAAGCATCATATCCTTCACGATTAGTGAGCGCCTTTGGCTCAACATATAAAACAGCCTGATTGCCTGCCCATCCGTATTTAACTCCGGAGTCATCAAATTTCACATCAATAACCGGAATGAGCTTGTCAGTACCTTTAACATCGCCAAGGAACAAAATTTTACCGGAGATATTGCCTGCTTTCTTGTTTCCGAGCCAAACCTTTTCTGTCCAGGAGACGATATTGATTGAATCATCTCTCGTCCCGATCACATCATTATCCATGTCATCGTGAGTCTCAACCATTTTCTTAAGCTGATTCATCAGAAGCTCGTCTTTATAGACAACGATCAGTGTTTTTTAGTCTCAAACATATATGCCTCCTGTTTCATTCATTTGTGGGTGTGTCTTTAGGATTATGGCAATAATCGTAATACCAGCACTCATACGGATGCGAGCATTGGAAACCTGGCTCGACATCTACTTCATTCGGCTCCTTTTGCATTCGGTTCAGATCCCATATGTTATCATTAACCCATTTTGCATAGCTCTTTGCTTTTTCTGTTACATCATTAATCTCAAACGGGTCATTCTCTATAGGTCCATGAGTAACAATGAAGATTCTTCCGATATTGAGTTTGCACCTGTTCATAATGTAATACTGAAAACCAGCGTCCCGTACAAACTGATCGTAAACATCCGGAGCGTTCTTGACTTCATAAAAATCATATCCATCACCGGTCTTCCTGAGAATATCAACAGCGCAGTAGTTGCTGTAGTAACTAAACGCTGCTTCACAGATCACAGGGGTTCCTTTTTCCAGGTGTTCTGCGGTCTTTGCAACCATTGCTTGCTTATCGGGAATGGTCGTACCCGGCCTATAGACCGTCATCTCCTCAAATTCGCCGAACATCGCCATTGCACGATCCCCAAAATCATTTCCGGCATCAAGTCTTTTCTGTATTTCCGGCGGTATGACTTTCAAATCGGGTTTATGCTTGTCCAGCCAAAAGCATCTTTCGGCACTGCATCCCTCGCATGAAATCAGTTTTTGTGATACCCATTTACTGTCCTCACTTTGTAGAAGGATTAGATTTATAAAACGGACTTAGGTTAATAAAGAGGGATCTAAGTTTTCTGGGTCATCGCAGCTCTTGAACAAATATTCAAGAAGCTCCTCCTGTCTTGCCTGCCCAAGAGTAAAGGCGGTACATTGAAAGAATTTTGATCAGTCGCTCATAGGCAAGACCGTCCCGGCTAAAGGATACATCGGAACTTGACGCTCTATTTTGATCATATCGTCAGTCTCTCGGAGACCCCAATAGGGTATTAGATCGGACGAGCCGTCAGTCTTCTCAGATTTTGCAGCTACTTCAAACATTTCATCCCAAATATCTTTAGTGAAATGAATATTGCCGTACCTCTTTGCGATATTTTGGCGGATAGCCAAGCATTCAAACCTATTGATGCGGCCTTCTCTCTGTTCCAGGTCAATGGGGTTGGACGGGAGATTCCAATGAACAATCTTCCTGCAGTAGTTATGGAAGTCAAGGCCCTCCTGCCCAATGGATGTGGTCGCCAGCACAAAAGGTCTGAACGGAGAATTAAAGGCGTTTCTGATTGTCTTCTTTCTATCTGCATCCTTTTCTTTACCATCGCCTTTCGTAAAGGCAACGGCAAAATGAGTTCGGATATTTGTCGGACGGTCCTTTGCCCCCATTACTCGCTTCTGAAAACTGTTATAGGTATCAATAGTGTACTGCGTCGTTCTGATATCCATTGACTCAAGCATCTGACGGTGAATCTGCCGAATAAGGACATCGTCATGATCAATGCCGCTTGAAATCAGATGGGCATATTCATCAAATACAGCCTGCAAATTTCCTTGCTTGCAATAAGTTAAGAGATTCATCAGTGGGCATCATCAGATTTGCGACCACAGGCAAGCTCGACAATGGCCGTTGACTCTGCTGTATTCATTCGATTGATGAACACTCGGGCAAGCTGGCTCGGCATATAACTTTCAAGCTCTTCGCCATCAACAAGATAATTATTGTACGTCCTGTTGATGCAGTTTGCCGAAGCGCAGCTATGGCCATGTCTGTTAGAACATCGAGCAGATCATCAGGCTTTCTTCCAAGATTGCCGCATTTCTCTCTATGTGTTTCGTAGAACAAGTCAAGCAAAGCTTGCAGATGTGTTCTAAATCCTTTGACCGATTTGCTTTCTCATCATCATCGTAATCAACGAGCTTATCGCTGCTTTCAAAGCCAGTGGTATGTGTATTGGAACCCATCCAAAAGAAGCGGGGCAATATAATACCAGCGTTTATCGACGTTGCCTCTGCTTGTTCCTTCAAACTCCTTCAAAGGTTCTTCAATCTGTGTTTTGATTTGTCTTTGAATCTCCCGGATGGAAAGACCATTGTTCAGACAGTCGATGGGATTGTAGCA